>ERZ1740067.180-NODE-180-length-52813-cov-6.351662_pt1 | contig 52813 bp, 58 predicted proteins | sample MGYA00581736_ERZ1740067 | MGnify/ENA primary metagenome ERZ1740067 (study PRJEB43018, sample SAMN04849236) | marine metagenome | isolation source: floating plastic debris | place: Pacific Ocean | collected 2008-08-27 | study: EMG produced TPA metagenomics assembly... | reverse complement strand
TGCAATCACTGATCCCAAGGCGCTGGGCCGCCTTTTGGTAGGGATCGACGGGTTTGAGGGCCAAGCGACGACTCGGATCGCGCTCAAGCTGTTGGCACTACTGGCCCAGCGCCCAGGCGAGATACGCCACGCCAAATGGTCTGAACTCGATTTTGCAACAAGGATTTGGACCATCCCAGCCGCCAGAATGAAGATGCGCCGCGATCACGCCTTACCGCTACCAAAACAGGCGCTCGCGTTGCTGGATGAACTGCGGCTGATGAACGGAAACGGCGAATACCTGTTTCCGTCTTTGCGCACTTGGAAACGTCCGATGTCGGAGAACACGTTGAACGCAGCTTTGCGCCGGATGGGCTATTCAGGCGATGAAATGACCGCCCATGGGTTTCGAGCAAGCTTTTCAACCTTAGCCAATGAAAGCGGGCTCTGGCATCCAGATGCAATTGAACGGGCATTGGCGCATGTCGAGAAGAATGAGGTTCGCCGTGCCTATGCTAGGGGTGAGCATTGGGAGGAACGGGTTAAGCTGGCCGATTGGTGGGCTGGATATTTGGAAGATGCCAAGCGAGCGGGTGGTTCATGACGGACGAGAAAGAGACTTTGATCGCAAGGATCATCTCAGAAGCGCTTGGAAATCTAGAGGAATGGGAAATTCCGATTGTCAAACCATCTCTTGGCCCGAGCTTTCCCGAACTCGCTGATGAATACCATGAGCAACTCTGTGCTCTCAAAAAGGAACTGCATGATCTCCTAGAGCAGTATACAATCGAAGGGTTAACACAGACCTTTTGTCGTAAGAACCATAATGGACGTTTCAGTCTAAGTGACCGACATGGCGTTTTTATGATCTCGCCAGCAAGATATCAGATCTCAAAAAGAAACAGCCAGCGTGGTTTATCGCAGGTTGGCATATCTCAGAGTTAGAAGCTGATATCGCTTACTGGCGCATGTACAGCACCTGTTCTTTAGCAGAGCTAAACGTTTTAAGCGTTGGCCTTGATCCTCGAAAGGTGGCCTATGATGCGCTGTTTAGGCGCTATGGGCACTCAAATGAGCAGGACGAAATGCTCTATTTCCTGGAAGATCGATACGAAGCGATTGCGAATGGCTTGAGGATAGATCCCGAAAATCAAGATGCGCCTGCTGATATGGAACTGTTTTTTCATTGGACCCAAGAGGTGGGATTCCAACTTGAAAACAGATTTCGGCGGATGCTGCGAGAAAAGTTCAAACGGTCGTCTTCCATCCAAAAACGCGATGTCAATAAGTCAAATAACATACTGCAGCAGGAGAGATTGCATCGCAGCAGCTATAACTTTCATGCGATTCTTTTGTATTCTATGGCCGTTGAGAAATTTGGTTTGGATGATCGCAGTAAGATTCCGCAGGCTATTAAGCGGATAAAGAACTGCGCCGAGTTGCAGGGACAAACAGCGTCTCGGAAACCGATCCAAGATCTTTTAGAGACTGGTTGCCGGCTCTGTGAGGAGATATCTGATCGTTCAAATCAGACCAAATGAATTCTAATTTCATTTACTCACATAATTTCGATGGGTTAAAAGTCTTACTTTCGGTTCCCACATCGCTATGGGTCTTCGGCAAACTTGATCGTATCTCAACAAACGAGGAATGATCATGCCGGATACATCAGATTTTCCAATTGAGGGCTTTGTGCGCCTTTCACAAATACTGAAACCAGGTGGTCCGATACCGGTTTCGAAGTCAACTTGGTGGCAAGGCGTAAAAGAAGGGCGCTTTCCCCAACCGCAAAAACTTGGCCCTCGCATACCGGTTAGTGGACGGCGCCTATCGAAATGCCTACCAAAAAACACGCTACCGTTTTTGCCTGTTCACGTTGTTTTTATCGCTTTTCCGTCGATGCGCCTCACAGCATAAAATCTGCTTACATCACCCCTAAGGGCGGGAACCGGACATTCGCAGCAGTACAGAGAGCACCTATATCCGGACACGAAAGAAGACATTGAGCGGTACTATGTTGCATGCCCCTGATCTTAAGTGTTTTTCCTTGATGTTTGCTTCTTTGTGTCAGCACATCTTTAGGCTGCATTCACAGTGGGCCAGAACGCTCAGGAGCGGCCGCCTTTAGCTTTCATGTGAAAGTAGAGTGCGATGTGTGGTTATTGACCAAGATGCGCTAATTTTTGTCCAAAATGGGCGCAGTCAGACATAGCAAACTCACATACAACGCTTGAAACTAACGTTGCTGATTGGGTGCCGATGATCAGAGTATACATGATCGCTTGCGTGAGCACGAGTAACGTGCCGCCCTTGGCACAGGTGCTTTCCCGCATCCCGAGTCTGATCCTGCTGGATCAATATCATACAGTTGCAGACGTCGCGCACGCGTACGGCTTCTCCAGCGTCAGTAATTTTACGAAATTTTACCGCCAGGAATTTGGTGAAGCACCAAGCAGATCCATCAGCCTGTTGCGGCACATCCAATAGATCAACGGATGTTGATGGCTTGGCACGACAGGGTTTGCCGAAGCGATAAGGGGACAGAGCTATGGACTTTCGTAAATCGACATCAGCGGTCTCGCCCGGGGTACCCGTCGGGCAGGCAACAGCACCCGAATGCGGTGTATTTCACCGGTTGATCACCGCTGGCCTGCTCAGAAAAAGCGGCGCTGCGGCTTTGATCTGCGCCGCGCTACTTCCGGCACAGCCGGTCGCTGCACTTGGGGCGAACACAATTAATGACCCTGCAACACTCGGAAGTTGTAATGTTTCATTTGTGTATTTCATGACATCTGTTGACGCGAATGATTTTTTTGGCACTACCATTCTGACCGTCGGATCAAGTTCGGGCCTCGCCCTTTCTCAAACTTCATTCGACGGCGTCATAAACGCTCCCACCCCCAGCACGCCTGATCCCACTCAATGTGGATTCTCAGATGTCGGAAACGCTGTCATTGATACGTGGGAGCAACCCTTTGACGCGGATGACTTCTACGGCTTCACGTTTGAAGCGACGGATCCGTCGGATGGGAACCGATATGACTACCGCATTGGCTTCCAGGGGGCGACAACCACGACCTTCGTGAACACGCGGACCCTTGTTGTGGCCCGCGATGCCCCTGAAGAACAGGAAGAGGACACAGGTCCGTCCGTTGAAGAGATGCAGGACCAGATCGCCAGCGTCATGCAAAGCCGCGCGCGGCAGGTGATTGCAGCGCAGCCTGATGTGATCAGGCAGATCGCGGGCACCACCACGGGCGAGTTTAACGCCGATGTGACCCAAGGCCGGGGTCTGTTTGACATCGCGACACCCGCCAATGTGCCTGTCTGGGCCCATCTGCAGGGCAGCTGGACCAATGCCAGAACCGCTGAGGACCGCTTCTTTTTTGGTGCCATTGGCGGCCATACGAACCTGTCGGCCAATACCTGGCTCGGCCTGATGGTCCAGTTCGACAGTATCACCCGCAAGGACACCGACAGCGAGGTGGAAGGGACGGGCTATCTGGTTGGCCCTTACCTTGTCGCCAAGATGCCTGATCAACCACTTTACTTCGAAGCGCGCCTATTGACCGGCACAACCGAAAACGAGCTCGACCTGGATGGTGCGCGGTCCGAAGAATACGACACCCGCCGGTCGTTGGTGGCGTTCACCGTCGCCGGTCAGCTGACGCGCGGGGTGACGGTGTTCACGCCCAGCGTTTCGGCCGTGCTTCTGCTCGACACGCAAGAGGCTTTCCGCGATGCGCAAGGCCGCAAGGTGGGCGAGCAAAAGATCGAAATCCGCGATCTGGCGCTCGGCATCGATTTTGCCCATCCGCTTGCTGTCGTTCGTGGGGACTTGCTGCTGACAGGTGGGCTGTTCGGCATCTGGTCAGAAAGCGAGACATCCGGCGCGTCCTCTGACGCCGTCGCTGACACCGATGGCGGCCGCGCCCGGCTGGAGCTGGGCACGCGTTACCGGATGGACAATGGCCTGATCCTCAGCGCAGGCGGCTTCTACGACGGTATCGGGCTGGACGATTATGAAAGCACCGGTCTCGATCTGGGCATCGAAATGGAGTTCTAGGTGTTGTGGTTGGTCAGTAGGAAGGAGTGAGGGGCGCTACCTAAGTTACAATACGCTGCTACCAAGCCAAAACGAAGGCTGAGGCTTTGGATGAGGCCATTCAGCTGATGGCACATCATGCCAAGAATGCAGTCCGCGATCTCGGGCATTTCCAACCGCTCTCCGGTACCATGTTCCCGGGCGAACTTGGACACCGCCCCGATACCTGTTGGCAGGATGTGACCGAACTCATGAAGGATACTGCGGATCATGTTTACGACCTGAGTGCGTTCGCCACCATCGCCATGTACTTTTTCTAGGTGATTGACAGTGAACCTCTGAAGCTCCTGCCCCGCGGATCGAAGCCAAGAAACAACGTGTTTTTCATAGTCTTCTGGCGTAACCTCGATGGGATTGTCGGGGTTCCACCTCGGATTGGTTTCAGCTTTCAACTATCAAGTCCTTAAAGGTCTGGTTTTTAGCGGAGTATGTCTAGCACCGGGTATGACAACAAGGTCGTTTACTATTAAAAAGAGCTACTTGGACCAATGTCCGCTATGTGGGCTGAGAGCCCAGAATCCGGGTTAGGTGGTGAAAGTCCGGTTTGGGCCGGAAGTCTCCAGTATTTGGTTGAACTTAGCGGTCTTGCGCTTTCCTCTTTCAAAGCGCCAAGAGGTTGTTTGCACTCAGTCGCAGTCGAACGCGGCGATGTAGTGGAGAACTGAGTAAGCTATGTCTTTTCGTTGCGAAAGAGACCTTGTGTCTGGCATGTCGATGTTCATGGCGACGACATAGTCGTCGCTGGGACACTCCAGCCACCCGATGTACCAGCCGACATCCATGCTTTCATCGCTGTGGCGCCAGCCGGTTTTGGAACGCATCACCCATGTTGTGCTTTGATCGCTCACCATAATGTCTCGGGCAGCAGAATAAGTGGCCTGGGAGAGCGATAGCCTCTCAAGTGCAAGCTTTGATAGGAACTCAACTTGTTCGATGGCGGATATCTTGAGTGTGTCGTCCAGCCAATAGGTAGTCAGCTGGTCCAAGGCGCCCACGTTTGCGTTGCCATAGTCATAGCCGATCAGTCTTGCGGACATTGTGTCTGAACCGGCGGTCCGAGTGATTTCCTGATAAACCCAAACCGCTGAGTTCTGAAACGCCGAAGCGAGCGTTTGGTCTTGATTCCAAGACCTGACACTTCGGGGAGTGCCATCCCAATGGAACACTGTATCGGCGTTGCGAGCCCTTTCTCAAATGCGATCAACGTGTGCGGAATCTTGGATGTGGATGCTGGCGAAAACCGCTGTTGCGCTCGTTCGTCGTTGCTTATCCAGGTTTGTCCGTCGGACAGTCGTTTGACGACAACGGTAGTCTGTTCGATCGGGTTGCCGGATGCCTGAACAACATGTCCCAAATCGACCACTTCACTGGATGCCGGAAGTGCCAGCGCAACCGTCAGAAGTGCCGCTGCCGACAAGAGGCCTCTCACTTTCAGCATCGTTGGCACGTCTCTTTGCATCATTGCTGTTGTTGAAACGGGTAAGAGCAATTGCGCGGCATCGCACTTTTGGGACGTTCCTACCAATTTAGTCTATCCGTGCAGCAGTCAGAACCAGAAGTCACTTTGCAGTTCACAAAACGACTCCGCCCTTGAGAAGGCGAAGTCGCTTGGTTTTCTTCTAGGACTCGTGGAGTGACGCTCTCATTCTGGCCATGTGATCGTCCCAGCCCTTGTCGAGTGCGAGCATGAGACCGAAGGCATCCTCGCCTTGTGGAAGCCCTTCATGTCGTAGGGAGAGTTTTGTACCACCTGGCACTTCTTCCAACGTCCACTTTACCGTGCTGCTCTGGCCCGCCATGGGGGCGATCGAGAAGGTATATTCAAGGCGCTTGAAAGGATCGGCAACGAGGACGTCCCCCCACATCAGCTTGTCGCCACTTTCGGTCCCGAACATCTCGTAGCTACCTTCTGTCAATGCCATCTTAGGTTTGTGAAACCAGATCGCCAACTTCTCCGGGTCCGTGAGGTACTGCCAGACTTTGGCAGGTGTCGCCTTCAGGTAAGTTGTTTTTGTCAGGGCAGTATCGGTCATTGAACGTCTTTCTCAATTTCGGATTTCAAAGTGTTCAGTCGCTCATCCCAGAAGGCGTCGAAGTAGCTGAACCAGTCGAACACGGACTTCAAACCTTCAGGATTGAGTGCGTTTACTCGCGACCTGCCACTGGTGTGAACGGAGATCAGATCACCTTCAGATAAGATCGACAGGTGCTTCTTGACGGCCGCTCTCGTCATCTCGAAGTTTTCCGCGACTTCAGCAATTGTCATTTCTTTGGATGCCAGAAGCCGAAGAATGCTTCGCCGCGTCGGATCCGCAAGAGCGCGGAAACCCATTTGCTCCGATCCGGTCATGGCGTCACGGGTAGAAAGTCGAACGCGCCATCCTGATAGAGGTATGCAACGCAAGGGATCGCTGACACGCAGGCAGAGACATGTGCGGCGCCTGCTGCGATGCTGTAAAACGAACCCGGTCCGATAACCCGAGCCGCTGCAGGGTCTGCATCATGTGCATAGTGAATCATTTCGCCTTCCAGCATGACCCCAAACATGTTTGCGCTCTTCACATGCGGTGGACTGACAGTTCCGGCAGGCAGGCGAACCAGTGCTTGATAAGCATCAGAAAACCGATCCCCATGGAGCGCCGCGAAGGCAACACCTTCGGGTGTGGACTGCCAGTCAAAGTCGCTCGAACTGAGCAGCCGGATTTGCTCGGCACTGGCCAGCGTCGCTAAACTCGCGAGTGCCAACGATGATGTTAAGAGTAGATACTTCATGTCAGCTCCATTCATAATACCTTGTGGTATCATTTATATGTGATACCGAAAGGTATTATGTCAAGCAGACTTTTTGAAGCTGTCGGCAGCACACCAAACAAGCGACTAGTTCGGAAGTTTAAGACGCAAGAAGCCTCGCGAGTTTCAATGGGCTGGATGCTATGAGAAATGAATGACCGCTGTGCGGGATGCGAGTGCAGCATCAAGATGCCAAGTCGAATGTCCGTTATGGGCCGGACGTGCAAAATCGATCTCTACGAAAATTCTATTTTGAACTCTTCGACCGTGGCTTTTACCAGTTGCTTCAAGAAAACGCTATCAGCAACCTGCGCACCATCGGTAAAGTAACGCCAATCTTCAAATGCGCGGGCGTTCGCTAGAAGCCGCGCATCAAAGTCCAAAATGCCAACCGAAGCTTTGATTTTTAGCTGACGGCTTTCGGGTAATCGCTTGAACAGAACTGATAGGTCATGGCTTTTCTTCAAATCTTGTCCGAGCTATTCTTGTGCTGCTTTAAGAGCAATTTCGAGGGCCAGAGCAACCATCGTGACTGCTGTGATCATAGTTGAGGCCATCTTGGTCAATGCAATACCGTCAGGTGTTTTTCGATCGTTATCAGACATATCAGACAATGCCTCCGCACTGGCTGAAGCATTTTCTGACAAGACTTCATAGGCCGTAATAAACGGTATGATCCCGTGCTTGCGATTTTTCATGTCAGTTCTTAACTCGTTTCGACGAAAAGTAGATGTTCAGCAATCAGCACCTTTGGAAGATGAAACGACTATACAAGTCCTCGATATTCCAGGTCCAACACAACAATAGGATAGCGAACTAAGGTAACCGAACACCGCGCTATGCACTAATGTCTACGTCGGAGAAACTGCAGCGTGGCATGATGAGCATCAACCATGGTCGGCTTTGGGCTGTCACAAAAAAAGACAAATGCCGCGGGTTTGTCCCTCCGATCGACTTGCTGGAGGCCTTTTGACTGAAAGACCAAGACCGCCAAACAGCTGCATTATTTGTCTGGAATGATAGGCTGCACCGGCTCATTTTGTGCCAGCATCAATGCTTCGAATTCTGGTAAGCCTAATGTGCCCAGCGTATCACCATTTGGCGCCAGAATTTCATAGATTACGCCATCTGTGCCTTTATTGCTGAACCACGCAATGCAGTCTTCGTCTCCGCCACCTTCAGTATGCGGCACGCCTGAAGCGGATTTCTGAACGAAACTTGCGGTTGGGCGGATTTCGGTCAATTCACCGTTAGCGCTATACAGACGCAACTCACCTTGAATGATGAAAGTGCTGTAGTCCGCATGATGCTTATGAAGAACCACTTTTTCGTTGGCGGCGAATTTCAAAAGCAGATCGACGACTTTCAAATCCCTATCCACATTAAGAACATGATACCAAAGGTGCTCAATGCCTTCCAGCGTGTTCCATTTGATATTGGATTGATCAAACACAGCGGCGACCTCAGTTGCGGCTTTGGTTGCGTTGGCACCCAATGTGACGTCTGCGACAGTTGTGCCGATCGTGGCTAAGCTCTCACGGCGTGTGACGTTTGGCATCATCGTCTCCCTTTCCGACTTTCAAGGCCTTGTTCCACGGGCACAAGAGGAGTCCATGAAACCTGATCCCTGGAAACGCAGATGCCGTGCAATGACATCTGACGGCTGGTTTGTTGTCGATCAAAAGAGTTTTTTCTCGTATTTCCACTCATCGGCGTCGGGCGTGACGCTGTCGAGATCGAAGTCGTTGTCGATCAAGTGTTGCGCAGAACGATCGCCGAGTTCAGCCGCGCGCTGGATGATCCGGCGGCCAAGCTCTTTGTCATGGGCGACACCACGGCCGCGCAAAATATCTAAACCATAGTTGAATGCCCCAACCGAACTACCCGCTTCCATGGAGCGGCGATCCCATTCTGCCGCAGCAGCGGCATCTTCGGGCCCGCCCAAGCCATTATCTTCCATCCAAGCCATCCAGGTCATGGCGGGAACATTGCCCTCGCCTGCCAAAGTGCTGAAGATCTCGCGCGCTGTGTCATGGTTTCCGGCCTTTGCCTCGATATATCCAATGAATCCCAACACGGGATGGGTTTCCCCTTGCCGCATACGGTCGATATGGCCGCAAATTGTAAGCTCTTCAGGGTTGTGTGTGCCATATTCATCAGATTTGTGCAGTCCACACTGGCCGACGGTCTGTGCCAAGCTGGGTGACGTAAGCGCGGTGAGGATTGCAATGCTTAGCGCACTGAAAGAATATAGATGCATCGGGGTCTCGCTTTTGTTCTAGCTTTTCACTCAGACAAGACCTGAACATGTCAGACGGGTTCGCGTGTCAGATCTTCGCAAGAAATTTGCAAGAAATTCGCAAAATCTAAGGCGTCTGGCGCATTTATGCGCGCGGCCTGACTTGCGGTTCCCATGAACCCTATCGACTCGAAGATCGCCGAAAAAAATGCCCGGTGAAGAGGCGATGTGCCTAAACGTAAGACTTAAGGCGCACGACCAAAGCCGCATCGACACGGTTGGCGGCAAATCTTAAAAAACTGTCAACTTGGGAGGCGGTCGATGTGTCAACATCGGTATGCATCCCGTTGCAGATACGCCAATCGCGCCCCCTTGGTTGAACGAAGCAGAAAGGAGGTCTCATGTTGCTCTCTCGCCGCACTTTCATCGCCTCCAGCACGGCTCTTTTGGCGGTACCCTATATCGCGCGGGCCAACACGCCAATTGTTGTTGAGATGTTGAACAAGCACCCCGAAGACCGCAAACTCCGTCAGATCTTCCTACCCCGTCTTGCCGTCATCGGCGCGGGCGAGAGCGTGCTTTTCAAGGCAACGGACCGCGGCCATAACGCGGCCTCTGCAGACGATATGATCCCGGACGGCACGGAGGCATGGAAAGGAGATCTGGGCAAAGACATCGAAGTGACGTTCACGGTTCCCGGCATCTACGGCTATGTCTGCACGCCACACGTCTCTACCGGGATGGTTGGGGCCATCGTTGTGCGCGGAGACGGCGTTCTTGATAATTTTGAAGCGGTCAGATCGGTTAGTCAACGCGGCAAAGCCAAGAAGATCTTCGGCGAGATTTGGAACGAAATCGAGGCACTTGGCTTGGCAGCATAGTGAGCTAACTGTCCTTAACTGAAAGACTTTACCCCAAACCACATCGTCGCTGAACAAGCGCCTGCCTGCTGAGGGCATTCAATAATCGACTCGAAAGACCATCCGTCATGACACAGGAAAAATTCTATCCGACGCCGGAATTTTCCAAAAAAGCCCATGTCGATGCGGAAACCTATCGCGAGATGTACGCTGCCTCTCTATCTGACCCGGACGCGTTCTGGGCGGAGCAGGCCAAACGGGTCGACTGGATATCACCACCTTCAAAAATCAGCGATATCAGCTACGCGCATCCTGACATCTCAATCAACTGGTATGAGGATGGCATCCTGAATGTCAGTGCCAATTGCATTGACCGCCATCTGCCTACACACGCTGATCAAACTGCGATTATCTGGGAAGGCGATGATCCGGACACGGATGAACACATCACCTATGCTCAACTGCATGAGCGTGTCTGCAAACTGGCGAATGTGCTCAAGTCGCTTGGGGTGGAAAAAGGGGACCGGGTGATCCTTTATCTACCGATGATCCCCGAGGCGGCATATGCCATGCTGGCTTGCGCCCGGATCGGGGCGATCCACTCAGTCGTCTTTGCGGGTTTTTCCTCTGGCGCTCTGGCCGGCCGGATTGAAAACTGCGACGCGAAACTGGTGATCACAGCTGATGAGGCGGTGCGCGGCGGAAAGAGCACCGCGCTCAAATCCAACGCTGACAACGCGATGCTGATTTGTGGTGATGTACCTACATTGGTTGTCGCGCATACGGGCGTCGATATGCACATGAAAGACGGGCGCGATCTGAGCTACGCAAGCCTGATGGCAGAGGCGTCTGCCGATTGCCCGCCCGAACCGATGAACGCCGAAGATCCGCTGTTCATCCTCTACACGTCCGGCTCGACCGGCGCACCTAAAGGCGTCGTGCACACCACCGGCGGCTATCTGGTGTTTACTGCGATGACGCATCAGCTGACCTTCGACCATCATGAGGGGGATATCTTCTGGTGCACGGCGGATATCGGCTGGATCACAGGGCATAGCTATCTGCTTTATGGTCCGCTCGCGAATGGGGGGGCGACGCTCATGTTCGAGGGTCTGCCAACCTATCCTGATGCAAGTCGATTCTGGGCCGTTTGTGAAAAGCACAAGGTCACTCAGTTTTACGCCGCGCCGACCGTGATCCGCGCGCTGATGGCCAAAGGCGAGAGTTTCGTCCGACGCCACGATCTGAGCAGCCTGAAAATTCTTGGTACCGTGGGGGAGCCGATCAATCCGGAAGCATGGCATTGGTATAACGACTTTGTGGGGCGACGACGCATCCCGATCGTCGATACGTGGTGGCAAACCGAAACCGGTGGGCATCTTCTGACGCCGCTACCGGGGGCGACGGCCACGAAGCCCGGCTCTTGCACCTTTCCGTTCTTTGGGATCGAGCCGGTTATCCTGGACCCCCAGACCGGTGCAGATCAGACCGATGTTGAAGCCGAAGGCGTTCTTTGCATCAAAAACAGCTGGCCCGGTCAGATGCGCACCGTGTTTGGTGATCACGAGCGCTTCGTGAAAACCTATTTCAGTGATTATAAAGGCTATTACTTCACCGGTGATGGCTGCCGGCGCGATGCAGATGGCTATTACTGGATTACAGGTCGTGTCGATGACGTGATCAATGTGTCCGGTCACCGTTTTGGCACAGCCGAGGTGGAAAGCGCCCTTGTCGCGCATCCGAAAGTATCAGAGGCCGCTGTTGTTGGGTTTCCGCATGAAATCAAGGGGCAAGGGATCTACGCCTATATCACGCTCATCGCTGGTGAGGCGTATTTTGATGATCTGCGCAATGAGTTTGCCGCCTGGATCCGAAAGGAGATTGGGCCAATTGCGAAGCCCGATCATATCCAATGGGCGCCAGAGCTTCCCAAAACCCGGTCAGGCAAGATCATGCGTCGGATCTTGCGTAGAGTGGCTGCAAACGAACTGGATTCCCTTGGCGATACCTCGACGCTAGCCGACCCCAGCGTCGTAGATGAATTGATCGCGAACCGGCGGGTGGATTAACCCACGAGGCTCATGTCGCCTTCAGGATCAATCAGCGTCACCCGGACGTTTGTTGCTTTGGCGATGTCTTCAATCTGCGTGCGGGACGCAAGGCAAAGCGCGGTGGATAATCCATCAGCTAAAGCTGCGCTTTCTGCTTCAACGGTCACGGTCGACCAGTATGGGACCGTTTCACCATATGGGCTCAAAATATGCGTGCCTGCCCCAAGGCGCATCGCACCCGGAGAGGAGGTCGCAATCGAGCCATCCTGCAAAGTGCGCGTCCCAACCAAACCATAGACGGGATCTTGCAGACCTAAACGAAACGGGCCACCGATCGCCCCATGCTCCCCCACCGACACAAGCGCTTTGGTAAAACCGCGTGCCACCAAAAGATCGCGCACGCGATCTGTCGCGTAGCCTTGCGCGATGCCGTTCAATGTCAATTCTTGTTTCTTGCCAAGATGAAGGTGGTCCGGTTCAAGCGTGACCTGATCCCATCCAACAAGATGCCAAGGCAGCGCTTTCTGTGCCAAGGCGGCTTTGAAAACTGGCTGGATCGTCGGATCAAACAGGCCATGCGTTAGGTGGTGCACCTGATTGCATAAAGCAAACAGATCTACGCTTGCGGCAGACAGCGTACCACCACCATTTCGATTGATCTGTGACACCTCAGACAATGGATCATAAATGGAAAACAGCTTTTCCATCCGTGCAATTTCCGCAATCGCCGCATTCAGATCCGCTTGCGCGCCGCCATGAAGGGTCAAGGAGACCTCTGCCCCCATGGCATATCCTTGCCAGCGCACTGCTGAGGCCTGTGATTGAGAGGCAACCAACGCCGCCGCAGAAACAGTTATGAAGCGCCGCCGATCCATCAGCGTGCGGCCGCCAGAATGCTTTTGGATTGTGCCTTGTCCTGACGCTTTGCAGCCACCACAAGAGGCACGCAGAGCGACGGGCTTTCGTGGATCGTCACACAGTCGAGACATTGAAAGCATTCGTCATACTTGATCTTGCCGGTCTTCTCGATTGCGCCGTAGCGGCATTTCACTTTGCAGAGCTGGCAGGGCGATCCGCATTCCACACGCCGTTCGATCCAGTCCTTGCGTCTCACCAGGCCGCCGATCGCCATTAATGCACCCAGCGGGCAGACATAGCGGCAGAAGCCTTTGAACAGCACCATCGACAACAACAACCAGAAAGCGGCATAGGCAACGTAGTACCATTCGCGCACGAAGAAGGTTGTGATCGCGGTCTTGAACGGCTCAACCTCGGCCGCTTTGTCCATATAGGCGGGGGCAAAAAGGGTAACACCGACCAGCGACGCGAGAACCACATATTTCAACCAGCGCAGACGCGCGTCCCATGCCGCAGAGATCGTGATTTGGCGGATTTTCAACAGCTCAGCAAGCTTCCCCGCAAACTCCTGCAGGGCGCCGAACGGGCAAAGCCAGCCGCAAAAAAGCCCGCGGCCCCAGATGAAAAAGCCAATAATAGCGGCGCTCCACACGACAAGCGAGAACGGGTCATAGAGCAAAAACGCCAGTGAACCGCCGGTGGTCGCGGTCTGCAGAAGGGCCAGAGGGGTCACGATGGATAGCTGTCCTTGTCCCCACCATCCGACAAAGACCAAAACTGCACCAAGAATAATCAGGCGGAAAGGCTGCAGATGGCGGGCCGCAGCGACCGTATCAAGCCGGGTTGTAAACGTGATCAGCAAAAGCGCAATTGCGGCCCCTAGCACGGCCAGATCAGCGGCACGACCCCGCACGGCCTCTAACCAAGGCGGGATCGGCTCAATCACTTCGGCGCGTGCAAAGAAACGCTCGTCCGCGCTGGTCACGAACTCCAATTCGCGTGAGCCAATCTCAGGTTGGAACATGCCGTGTTCGCGCATCGCGCTGACGGACAACGTCCACGGTTGGGTGGGATCAAATCCGAGCCGACGGTCGGTGCGCAAAATCAGCGCTTGTCCGTAATCTACTGCGTCATGCAACTCGAAAGGCAAATCATCATTCAACTCGATGAACAAATCTGCATCCCTAAGGGAGACCGGAAAGCCACCTTGCTGAGCGCTGAGCAGATCCGGTGCGGTGTTGCGCACGAAGCTTTCGGACACCAGCCCATGGCGCGCAGTGTCAATGACAAGGATCGGCTCATCATTGCCGGAGATTTCGAGGAAGGACTGCAAGTCCTCATAACCATCTTCCGATAACACGGCGCGAGCAAGGGACTTCGGGCCGAGATCAATGACCCAAAGATCGAGATAAGGCGCTTCTGGTTCATCTTTCGCATCCGGGTCGTCATCTTCCCAGAGGGTCTCTGCAAAGGTCGCATCGACCTCGCCATTGCTCCAAACACCGCGCCGCACGAGGCCTTGGTCCAGAAGGTCCTGCCATGTTAGGTCTTCTTCGACCTCGGGATCAGGATAGGCAGGCGGGCCGGTCGCGATTCCCCCCAACTTTTCACGCGCCACCTGAAGGGCTGCGGCCAGAATGGATTCGTGTGCAATTCGGACCGACGCCGTCGCCTTGGTCACCCCGTCCAGATAAACCAGCGACGAACTGTCATTGGCCCCGCCATAGGGCGTGCCGACGACAAGGGAATCCCCAATGGAATGCCCCTCATATTGCTCAAAGAACGCGTGAAACGGCGCCTCGCCCAAGCCGCTCACAAAGATCGGCTCATTATGTGAGAGAAGCTGCACGTCAAGGAATTGTCCTTCCAGATCGAGCACCACGAGCAGATTGATCGGCGCACCGCTAAAGCCTGGGAGCGGTGCCATCGGCTCTGTCTCAAACACGTAGCCCACATGACCACCGCCTGAGTTCAGCAACTCGTAGACGCCCTTGTCATTCACGGCCTCGCCCAATTCCATGGGCGCAAAAATAAGGAGGGCAATTTTGTCACGCGGCAAAGGCTCAGCCAGAACTGACTGAATACACGCTAGAAACCCCAGCAGCAGTGCAAAAAATACACGTGACATGATAGGCAGTTTAATGTCGTCATAGGCGACAAAACATTCGACCAAGGTCGAACAGCCGTTTGCCAGCCAACACGGATATCATCGCGCAATGACAACCCGCACCGTTCCCTTTGTTCTGTCGCTTTCGGCGCTCGTTGCGCTGTGGATTGCGGCAGCGGTTGCGACCAATGATGCGACAGTGCTGCCGACCCCGCTGCAGGTGCTGCGCATCGCGTGGTCCGAGGCCGTGCACGGCCCTCTCATCTCGCATGTTTTGTCGACGCTCGGGCGGGTGGCGGCGGCTTTCCTGGTCGCCATGGGCATTGGCGTCACCCTAGGTATCCTGCTTGGTCGGTCCGAACAGGCCGACCGTTGGATCGGCCCATGGGTCACGGTCTTTCTGAACATCCCCGCGCTGGTCGTCATCGTGCTTTGCTATCTGTGGATCGGCTTGAATGAGGTCGCTGCGATTTGCGCCGTGGCGGTAAACAAGACAGCGATGGTCGCTGTGACCATGCGCGAAGGCGCGGGCGCATTGGATCGGCGCTTGAGCGAGCTGACACAGGTCTACCGCATGGGGTTCTGGGACAGATATCGCCATGTGATCATACCGCAACTTTGGCCTTACCTCTTTGCCTCAATGCGCAATGGGATCGCGATCATCTGGAAGATCGTATTGGTTGCAGAGTTTCTGGGTCGGCCAAATGGCGTGGGCTTTCAGATCCACCTTTACTTTCAGCTTTTTGAGACGGGTTACGTGCTGGCCTATGCCTTCAGCTTCGTCGCAATCATGCTAGTGATCGAAGTTGGCATCTTCTCGGTCTGGGAACGGCGCACAAGTGAGTGGGCGCGTCAGTCTGCCTAACGCAGCACGGAATCGAGCGCCCCAAGAAGGTAATCGATGTCGATGGGCTTATGCACGAGCGGCAGCTCAAAGGTCTGACACTGCTCTTGCAGTTTTGCGCTGCGATCAGCTGAAAGAATGAACGTTGGAACGGGTTTGTAGCGCGTCCGTACGATCCGGTGAAGTTCAACACCGTCAATGCCTGCCCCAAGCTGATAATCAAAAAGGGCCGCATCCGGCAGCAACTCGATCTCTTCGAGAAGCTCAATCGCTTCCTCTCCGGAAGAGGCATGCAAGACATGCGCGCCGCTGCGTTCCAGCCGCAGTGTCATCGCGTGCGCCAGGTCTTCGTCATTCTCGACAAGCAGCAGCATCTTACCGACAACAGCGTGATCGCAAATCTGTATATCACCCGGTCCAACAGTGTTCGGATTGTTCCCGCTATGCAGCGCGACACTCACTGAAAAACACGAACCCTGTCCTAATTCACTGCGGAGGTGCAATTCGTGACCAAGTGCGTCGCATACCCGTTCTACGATGGCGAGGCCAAGGCCAATACCTTTGGCACCGCTATGTGAATCGTCCAGACGTGCGAATTCCTGAAAGATGCGCTCGCGGTTCTCAGCGGCGATCCCGGACCCTGTGTCTTCGACATCGATTGTGACCGCGTTATCAGGCCCGTCGCGCAGGCTTACGCGCACCGCACCTTCATCGGTGTATTTGATGGCATTGCTGATCAGGTTCTGCAGCACCCGCCGCAAGAACATCGGGTCAGAGACAATCGTGGACTCTGAGGATGTCACCGTCAGATCGAGCCCCTTGTCCTCCGCAATCGGCATCATCTCATTGGACAATGAGTTCAGCACAGAACCGAGCGAGAATGGTTGGATATCGAATGTCGCGTGGCCCGCATCCAGTTTCGAGATATCAAGCAAAGCCTCGATAATGTCTTCTGCACCTTTCAGAGCCCCTTCCGCTTTGCGCGAAATCTGCATCAACTGTTCGTCTTGCGCGGCATCTTGGAGGGTCGCCATGTAAAGCTTTGCCGCCGACAAAGGTTGCAGCAAGTCATGGCTTGCTGCCGCAACAAAGCGGTTCTTTGTGACATTCGCGCTTTCGGCATCACGCAGCGCAGCCCCAAGTTCTTCTGTGCGATCTGCAACGCGCTGTTCTAGCGTCTTGTTGAGATCACGTAGCTTTTTGGCGGAGATCCGTTCGCTCGTAACATCCGAAAAGGACATTACAAATCCCTGGTCTGGCATTTCTTGCGCAAAGACGCTGAATATGCGGCCTTTGATATCATTCAGTTCAAATTCAATCGGGGGTCTATTAGACCTACGTTCAGACCAGGCGATCAGCTTCGCGCTCGAATAGGAGTCGGCGAAGGTGATATTGCTTTTCATCAAGTCGAGTAACGTGGAAAAAGCCGTGCCGACGCGAACATATCGAGGCGGCACTCGGATCATTCGCTCGAGCTCGCGGTTCCACCCCATAAGCTGAGCGTTTTGGTTGAAGATACAGACCCCCTGCGCCAAGTGATCCAGCGTTGCACGAAGCATCTTATCCTGGTTGTCGACAAGCTGATCGCGCTCGCGCAACTGCTCGCGCATGACATCCGAGATGTCGGTCTGCAAGATCGCGGTGCTGCCTTCGTCAGTGCGATGCTCGCTAACCTGCATCCAACGGTTTTGGGTCAAAGAGATGTTGAAAACGACGCGGTTCTCACGATGCCGATCAAGACGGTTGGCTATCCAGTCATGGCTCGACATGCTTGGCGGGAACTGAAGTTCCCCCGATGCGCTGATGATATCGATATAGTCGTTGAACGAGATACCAAGCTGCAAGCTGTCCCGCACATTTCCAAGTTCGCGGCAGAAGCGGCTGTTGAACAGCAAAAGTCTGTCGTCTGCGTCAAACAGCGCGAACCCTTCGTCTACGCTTTCGATGGCCTCATTTAGAATGGCGCGCGACTGCTCAGAATCGCGCTTTGCCGTCGCAAGCTCTGCATTGCTTTCGTTCAATAGATCCAACGCGCGCTCCAGATCCGTCGTCCGTTGGCGCACCCGGGCATCCAGCAAGGCGGCACGCTCGAACTGGGCGAATGCGCTGCTTTGATCTGCCGGTGGCTGTTCCACCCTCCGCATCAGCGCCGTGCAGATGTTCAGCAACTTATCGCGCTGGCGCTCAACGGTATCCGATGGGTTCAGAAGACCGTCCATATCAGGTTTTGGACGCTGGCGGGAAAAGCGCCACACCGGTTAGGGTGTGGTTGACATGTAGGGGGCCGATCTGTTCCCCATAAGTAGAGAAGCCAACAACGCCATGCTTTCGCAGCACCGTGTTTGTATGATGAAGCTTTTGTGATCTTTGCGCCTCGATCCTACGCAGGATGCAATCGCAGGCCAAAACATCAGCCGCCGACTGACCCGGAATCAAATTGGAGAGTTCAGCATCCAGATGCTCGGCGATGTCTTGCGCCTGGGCCACGGACAGCACCATGCCTTCATCAATGGCTGAGAAGAACACAAGATGGCCATCCTCGTTTACCCGTTGGATGGCGCGAACGTGAAATTCGTCACCGACGCGGACAGTAACCGGGTTGCCTGCAAAGATGAACTCATCCAGCTGAGCTGGATCCTTGCCGATCAATCGGGCATATTCGGCCGCGGCAGGTTCATCATTGATGCTGCATACGATCCGTTGGCCCGGTTCAGCCTTGGTCACCACCATCCGCGTTTGGCCCGGTATCATGTGATTGACTGAAAAAACACGCACACGGCAATTCGTCACCACGAAGGTGAGTGTCGCGGCGTCCTCGTGTATCTTGCCTTCAAAGGCCACTGCGGATTTTTGAAACTTCAAACCGTCGCCCGCGGACCCGCCAAAAAGAGGAAAGCCGAACAGGCCGGGAGAGATGGCGCTGACCAACTGGTCTTCACAGCGCGACAAACCATCAACCATCAAAAAGCTGAAACCGTTCGTCTTGTGTGGGTTGGAGGTGGTCAGGGCAAGTCGGTTCTGAATCAGCATATCGTTGAGCGTGCTCAGATCGGTGTTGGACAGGTTCTCAATCAAAACAGACCGCGCAGCGAACCAGCGCTTGGGCAAACCGATTACGACGACATGACCTTCGACGAAACCATCCTCCGCAATCTCGCCCGCGCTGGTGCATCCGACCACCGGGCAAGCCAAGTGCGCATGCAGCGTTGCGATCAGATCGGCGAAATCCGCCTCCGGACTTGCGAAGACAACCACATGCGCAAGGGGTACGTCCGACAGCGCAGCAACGATGCGGTCTATATAGTCAGGTGCATTTATCGGTTCGCTGAAGGAGATGAGGTGCTTGCCATCCACAGGATCACAGGCACGCTCGCCCATAGGTCGAAGCGCGTCGTCCATCTTTGAAATTCCTCCCACCGGAAGAATACCGCCTTTTTCAGTGTGTGGGCAATATTGTTTCAAGCTTCGCGTCTTTTGCGACGAGAACAGCTTGCGTCCGGTTATTCACGCCCAACTTGCGCATGATCGCTGTGACATGGGCCTTCACGGTCGCCTCCGCAATCGAAAGCTCGTGCGCGATCTGTTTGTTCAAGAGGCCTTGGCTGATCAGATCAAGGATCCGCGCTTGTTGCGCTGTCAGGGTCGACAGAGCGTCTAACGCCTGGCTTTGCTCGTTCGACAGCTCTGAGGCGAGGAAATTGTCGGGTACATAAACCCGTCCGCTTTGAATGGTATCAATTGCCGCTTTGAAGACAGCACGCGGTGAGTGTTTTGGCACAAAGCCCGACGCACCGATTTTCAGGGCCGATGTGATGACCTTGTTATCTGTCACAGAGCTGACAACGACCAAAGGGCACTTTGATACCAGGGCCAGAATGCGTGTGAGGCCGTCGAACCCCTTCACATCGGGCAGGTTCAGGTCAAGCACCACAAGCGAGGGTGGCGCATTCTCTTCGATCAGCGCGGTCGCCTCGGCAATGCTATTGGTCGATTTGATTGCCGAGAAGTCGCAAATAGAGCCCAAAGTCAGTTCAAGCGCATCGCAGAACATAGGGTGATCGTCGATGACAAGCGCCCAGGCATCATCGGTGTACTTGATAGCCGCTTGGTTAGGAAGAGATGACGAAAGAACCATAGGGTACGGCTACCATACAAAATACTAAGTGTATCTAAGCCAATGGTAGTAATAGGAAACGGGCGCGCAATAATGATGCACGCCCGTTCTGTCGCGACAGGGAGGATCGCGTCGTCAGTTGGCCGAAGCCAGTTGTTTCGGCAGGCGGAACGTCCAGAGTGTGCCGCCTTGGTTCAGGTAATTCACCTTCTTGGCGACTTCGCCGCCCCAGAGCGGAACAGCGCCACCCCAGCCTGAGATGATCGAGACATATTGCTCGCCATCCTGTTCCCAGGTGACAGGCTGTCCGACAATGCCGGACCCGGTCTGGAAGCTCCAAAGCTCTTCGCCGGTCTGGTCATCCAAGGCCAGGAATTTGCCCTCGGGTGTGCCGAAGAACACAAGGCCACCTGCGGTCGTCATGACACCCGACCAGAGCGGGGCGTCGTTCTTATACTCCCACTTCCATTCACCGGTCATCGGGTCGATGGCTTTCAGGCTGCCGATGTGGTCCTGGTAGTTTGGCTTGATGGTAAAGCCCGCACCCAGATAGGCCGCACCTTTCTTGTAGGTGATCGGTTCGTTCCAGATGTCCATGCCCCACTCGTTCGAGGGTACATAGAACAGACCGGTTTGCTGGCTGAACGCCATCGGCATCCAGTTCTTACCACCCAGGAAGGACGGGGATGCAAAAATCACGTCGCCCTTCTTGCCATCAGCAGCCTCTGCCGGGTTGCCAGGACGGTTGTCTTCATTGAAGATCGGACGTCCGGTTTCATCAAGGCCAGTGGACCAACTGATATCCTTCACGAAAGGATAGCCACCGACAAAGCCACCATCCGCCGCGTCAAGGACATAGAAGTAGCCGTTCCGATCCGCGGACGCCAAAAGCTGTTCTCCACCGGGGCCATCAAAGGCCACCACTTCGTTCACACCGTCATAGTCCCAGCCTTCGCGCGGGGTAGTCTGGAAGTGCCACTTGATCTCACCGTTCTCCGGATTGATGCCAATCCGGCTCGCGGCGTAGAGGTTGTCACCCACATTGCCTTCTGTTGGTGTGCCTGCGTTACGCAGATGGCTGTTCCACGGTGCCGGGTTACCCGCACCAAAGATCAGCGTGTTGGTCCGTGCATCGTAGGAACCGCCAAGCCAGGTAGCCCCACCGCCAGTCTTCCACATATCGCCAGGCCAAGTCGCATTGAGCGTGCCGGTCATTGTGGACGGCTCGCCGTTCAGCTCGCCCATGTGACCTTCGATCACGGGGCGTTTCCAGACAAGCTCTCCAGTTTCGGCGTCGCGCGCTTCGACCGCACCAACGATCCCGAACTCGCCTCCCGAGTTACCCGTCACCACAAGGCCATCCACAATCAAGGGTGCTGCTGTATAGCTGTAGCCCGCTTTGTAATCGTCGATCTTCTTGCGCCAGACGACATCGCCGGTCTTGGCGTCGAGCGCGACGATCCGTGCGTCAAGCGTGCCGAAGTAAACCTTGTCATTATAGATGGCCGCGCCGCGGTTGATCACATCGCAGCAGGGCAGGATGCCTTCAGGCAAACGTGCGTCATACTGCCAAATCTCTTCACCAGATTTCAGGTCGATGGCATACATCCGGCTGTAGGAGCCCGTGATATACATAATCCCATCGTGGATGATCGGCTGCGTTTCCTGACCGCGCTGTTTCTCACCACCAAGGGAAAACGCCCACGCAGGCACGAGGTTTTTGACGTTGTCTTTGTTCAGCGTATCAAGTGGCGAGTAGCGCTGCAGATGCCGCCCCATGCCATTTGTCAGAATATCACCAGCTGAGGCCTGATCGCCCGCGAGATCGGCTTCCGTGACACCCTGCGCATGCAGCCCCGTGGTCGCAAGCAGGCTAATCGCCGTTGCCGCTAGTAGCTTTTTCATAAGATTCCTCCCATTGGATGAAGAGGGAAGCGCGAACGCGAACCCGCTTCGATTGAGCGATTATCTTCCAACCAGGGATATCTTGTGAATTAGTCTTTGGTCGTAAGACCTTTCGCTTCGGCAGGGAAAATACCGCGCTCTCATCGCATCAAAGATGTTGCAGGTTCCAGCCGGCGTATAACGCGAAAGTCGTATATCCCAGATCAGCACCGCTGCTAAGTTGGCACAAAAAGGAAAGTCAAGGGAGTCGCCATCATCATGACTATTCGCCACACATTTCAAGCCGTCGCCACCTCATTTGTCGTCATCGCCAGTGCCACAATCGCAGCAGCTGAGACGCAAGTGCTCAAAGCACATGTCCTAAAGTTCGGCACCGTGAATTGGGAGCTCGACGTCATCAAGCATCATGGTCTCGACACCGCAAACGGGTTTGAACTGGATGTGCATGGCGTCGGCGGTGGATCAGCCGCAAAGGTCGCATTTCAGGGCGGCGAGGCGGATGTCATCGTTTCTGACTGGCTTTGGGTCGCGCGGCAAAGGGCGGCGGGCAAGGATTATGTCTTTATCCCCTACTCCAAGGCTGTTGGTGGCGTGATGGTGCCCAAAGACAGTACTGCAAAAAGCCTGGCGGACCTTGCTGGTGGCAAGATCGGTATTGCTGGCGGCCCGCTCGATAAATCCTGGCTGATCCTTCAAGCCCTCGCCGCGCAGCAAGGTCTGGAGCTGTCGGCAGACACCGAGCAGGTCTTTGGCGCGCCGCCCCTGATCTTCAAGACAGCTCTTCAGGGCGAGCTGGATGGCGCAATCAATTTCTGGCACTTCATGGCGAAGATGGAAGCGTCGGGTATGCGTAAGTTAATCGACGTCTCTGACGCAGCGGAGGCGTTGGGCCTTGATCCCAACACACCGCTTCTGGGCTATGTCGTGACAGGCGATATGCTGCGTGACAATCCCGAATTGGTGGCCGGTCTTGCCAATGCCTCTCGCGCCGCAAAAGACATTCTGGGGCAGGATGATGCAGAATGGGACCGCATTCGGGACCGCATGAATGCCAAGACCGACGCGCAGTTTGAGGCTTTGAAGGCTGGCTTCCGGGCGGGTATTCCTTCCGCCAGCCCCATTGATGAAGCCGCTGCTGAAAAGATGCTGCAACTGATGGCTCAAGTGGGGGGAACCGAACTGGTGGGCGATGCAGACACATTGCCAGATGGTACTTTCTTCGCGCCAGGTAGTTGACCCGACTTTGACGGACAGCGCCAGCCCGGTCGCGACGCTAGACCTTGCGGGGTTGAGCTTTGACAAGGCGCCGATTCTGGGCGCATTTCATCTGTCAGTGATGACCGGTGAAACCATTGCGATCCTGGGACCGTCGGGGATTGGGAAAACGTCGCTGCTACGCATCCTCGCAGGCCTTGAGACACGGTTCAAAGGCACACGCACCGTGACAGCTTCGCTTGCCTATGTCTTTCAGGAACCCACGCTTCTGCCCTGGCGCTGCGTTATGGACAACATCACAATCCCAACCGGATGCGACGTCACGCTTGCGCAAGAGCGTCTGGAGGAAGTCGGCCTGGCCGATCATGCCGATCTTTTCCCTGATCAGCTGTCGCTTGGCCAACAACGGCGCCTGTCGCTTGCACGCGCTTTCGCAGCCAAGCCCGCGCTTTTGCTGATGGATGAGCCTTTCGTATCTCTCGACCCGTCATTAGTTGAGGAGATGCTCGGTGTTTTCGAACGTCTTCGTGCCAATCATGGAACCACGACCGTCTTCGTGACCCATGCCCAGACCGAAGCAACGCGGCTTGCGGATCGCATTCTGACCTTGGGTGGAAAGCCCGCGACGATCACGCGCGAGCAGGGCAACCAAAACGATTCCGCTCCTGCTGGGCGCGACTAAAGTCCCCTTGGGGCATGAAGCTAAGCTGCGATAGCCTAAGCCCCATGGTTCGCATCCTCGCAATGATCAGCGCTCTCTGCCTGCTTCTTGCAGTCTTCTTTGCTGTCCAGACCAGCTCGCTAGACAAGGCAGACCAGAAAGCAGCCGCCGATGCGGCGCTGCTGGCAGATCTCGCCGCACAGTCCGACAGGGTAAGCTGGCGGCTGTCCGAAGACCTTTCGCTCAAGCGGGTGATGATCTGGAAGGGTGATGGCGAACGCCTCTACCCACCACCGGATGGACTGGTTCCGCTGGTTTATGAATTTTCTGAAGATACCGCACGCATGCTGACCCAGAAGCAGCAAGCAACTGACAGTACGGATTGGAGCTGGTTCGATCCTGCCGAGCGCGAGATGATGCATTGTCGCCAGACCCCTGCAATTTGCCTGATCTATGACCGCACATTGCTGGAAGAGGCGCTTGATCTGCAAAGCGGCGCGCTGACGCCGACAGATCATAAACGTTTCGGTCTGATCGCGTCGGTACTGCTTGGTCTTCTCTCTCTTGTCGCCTCAATCATGATGTCGAAAAGACCCGTTGTCGAAGGCCCTACAACACCCTCAACGACTGTGCTTGAGATCATTCCAGAGCGCCATGTCGCCCGGCGCGGTGCGTTGGAAATCGCACTTACACCGCGCGATTTGAAACTGCTTCGGGTCCTTGAGCAGAAGGTGGGCGCTGTGGTCACCAAGGATGAACTTTACGATGCGGGTTGGGGGCGAGACTACATGCCCAATTCACGCGCGCTGGATCAGCACATCATTACGCTGCGGCGCAAGCTCGACCCGGATCAATCCATGCCTGCGGTGATAGAAACTGTGCGCGGTGTGGGATACCGACTGTTATCCTGACCGAATTTGCGAGAATTTTGCAGTGTTCTTGCAGTTTTCTTGCACAAGGTCCGCCTGCGGTCGGTAGCCTTGTTGCGCCAGCAAAGAGAGGTTCTGTTGATATGCCTGACCTGAAACTTAGAAAACCTGTCTCAAACCCTTTTGTTCTTGCCGTTTTTCTTGTCGGCGCTGCGACGATGAGTTTTGCAGAACCGCCCATTAAAGTTGAGGATGAGCACGGCATCCTCAATCCGGATGACACGGGCCGCGAGATGTTGAGCCGAAAGATCGAAATGGGTGTGATCGACTCCGTGACCTGTTCGCTTGGGAGCAATGTGACCAAAGCTGACAACCTTGCACTTTCCATACAACTGACCAAAGTATGCGCCGAGGCGGGCTATACGAAAGCGATGACCTGGATGAGCCAGCTGGAAAACAATGGATTGGGTGGTGAATATAACCCCGACGCCTCGGCTGAGTGGGATCGTCGAGCAGCCGAAGCTGGTGATCCTGTCGGTAAGTTCAACCATGGCTTGAACCTGATGCGCGGCCATGGGACGGCGCAGGATGAAGCACTTGGCCGAGAGTACGTTGATCAGGCCGCACAAGAGGGTTTGGCGATCGCCAAGCGGCTGCAAGGGGCAGACTACGACCTTAACGAGGTCACACCTGATGCGGACAATTGGAAATATGCCCCACTGTTTTGATCAGGAGCGGGATCGCATCATTCCGCGCGCTGGATCATAGCCGCAAAGTGCTGCGGCCCCGAAGACCACCGTCGCCAAAAGCGTCCATCCAAAGGCAACAAGGTTCAGTTCGCCATAGAGGGCGAAACGGATCAGTTCGACCGCATGCGTAAAGGGATTGGCCGCGCAGATATCGTGTAGCAACCGCGAGCTTTCCGCCATTTTCCAGAGTGGATAAAGTGCCGATGACAGAAAGAACATCGGGAAGATCACAAAGTTCATGACCCCAGCGAAGTTCTCGAGCTGTTTGATGATCGAAGATAGCGCCAGACCAAGCGCCCCCAACATAAGACCTGCCAGTAGAAGTGCAGGGAAGCCGAGCAGATAACCCTCCGCTGGCAAGGTGATCCCGAACAGCGCGGCAACCAGCAGAAAAGTATAAACCTGCGCGATCGAGATCAGCGAAGAGCCGATCAGCTTGCAGGTCAGCAGCCACCAACGCGGCAATGGCGAGGTCAGCAAGAGCCGCATAGAGCCCATCTCGCGGTCATAGACAAGGCTCAGCGAGGACTGCATGCCGTTGAAAAGCAGCACCATGCAACAGAGGCCCGGCACGATATAGGTCTCGTAGGTGATATAGGTTTGATAGGGCGGCGTGATCGACAGACCGAGGGCTGCCCGAAAGCCCGCAGCAAAGACCAGAAGCCACACCAAGGGTCGCACAAGCGCTGCGATAAAGCGCTCGCGCTGATGCACAAAGCGCAGCCCCTCGCGCGAGACGATGGCGACAAGTGCGGGCATCCAACTCATGGGGTATCCCCGCCCGTGACTGAAAGGAAATGCTCTTTCAGAGACCTCTCGACTGCGACATCTCCGGTGCGGCCTTCTGCGATGAATTCGCCTTGGTGCAGGATCAGCAGATAGTCATCCTCTTCTATCTCATCGGTCAGATGGGTCGCCCACAACACGGTCATCCCATCCTGTGCCAAGGCGTGCACATAGTGCGTGATCGCCGCGCGTGACGCTGCATCAAGGCCCACGGTCGGCTCATCAAGCAGCAAGACCTGTGGATCATGCAGCAAGACGCGGGCAATCTCGGTCCGGCGGCGATGGCCGCCGTTCAGCTTGCGCACCTTTTCTCCCGCGCGATCGGCGATATCGAGCCTGTCTAAGGCGGCGTCGATCCGCGCCGCCGCATCGGCCCCACGCAACCCATGCAGGGCCGCGAAGTATTTAAGGTTCTGACGCACCGTCAGGTCCAGATCCAGCGTAGACTGTTGAAAAACAACACCCAGCGCAGCCAGCGCCTTGCGGGGCGTTTTGTTCAGATCATGCCCGGCAATCTGAATGTCAGCTCCGGGGGCTGTGAACAACCGCGTCAGTAGCGCAAATAGCGTGGACTTGCCCGCTCCGTTCGGCCCCAAAAGCGCAGAAAAACCGGGGGCGAGCGTAAAGCTCACCCCCTTCAATGCTTCTTTTCTCCCGTATGAAAACGAGAGATTTGAAACGCTCAAACTCACTCGATGGTAATCTCCAGCCGTTGGGTTTCACCGGTCGAGCCCGGCACCTTCAGATAGTAGCTGCCGGGTTTGATGGCGACAAAGCCAATTTCCATTTCACCTGCTTCATCGAACTCAACCGAGTCGACGCCGAGAGGGCGAATTTCCAAACCTTCGACAACGATCTCATCCACCCAGATCGCGCGGAAGAATTCGGGGCCGACTAAGGCCAATTCCTGACTGCCGTCACCCTGAATTTCGAACTCGTAATATGTGCCGGACTTCAAAACCCAAGGGGCAGAGGTCAGCGGCATACCTGCACTCAGCTGGATCGGCTCAAGATCCTCTTTATTCTTGGCCGACAGAATACCGGCCAGACCGAAGCCATTGTCGTCGTCATCATCGTCAGCCAGAACCGGCGTGACCGAAAGAGCCATGGCAGCCAGAATGGCGGGCAGAGTTTTAAACATCAGTTTTCCTCCAGTTGATGTAATTCAGCAGACGGTCTCAAACCGCCTTAATTCGTGGGTCGGAACGCAGCACCCCAAGGGAAGCGGCCGACCTTGATGGATTTGATCGCCTCGCGCTTGGTCACGTCGATTACGGTGACATCGCCGGATACGCCATTGGTGGTGAAGGCAAGGCTACGATCCGCGTTGAAATCCATGTGCCATACGCGGCGACCGACAAGGATGTAATCCTCGACCTCATAGGTCTCTGCGTTGACCACGGCGACATGGTTCGACGGCCCCAGCGCGACCAAAGCATGGGTGTCCCCTGCGGTCATCTCGAAACCAACGGGTTGCACTCGGTCGGGATGCACACCTTCGACCTCAAAGTCGATCTTGGCTCTTTCGGTCTGGGTGGCGACATCAAAGATCGAAATCGTCCCGCCAATCTCGGCAGAGACCCAAAGCTCGCTGCCATCCTTGATGAACTCCGCATGCCGCGGGCGGCTGTCGACAAGCGTGTTGGCGAAAAGCTCTTGCTTCTCGGTATCGATCCAATGCGCCATATTGGTCGTCTCGGATGTAGTGATGGCGATCTTGCCGTCGGGGCTGACAGCCATGCCTTCCGGCTCGATGCCGACATCAATCTGAGCGACCACAGTGCGGCTTTCGGTGTCCACCACGGTCGTGATCGCGTCATCTTCATTGGCGATGTAGAGATGGCGATCATCGGGGTGCAGAACGAACTGCTCAGGATCCTCGCCCGAGGGCAATTCATGCAGAATCTTGCCGGTATCCGGATCGATCACCTGCACGGTGTCGCTGTCTGACGCGCAGACATAAAGCACCGAATAATCCTTTGAGAAGGTGATGCCGCGCGGGCGCTCCCCAACCTCGATGGTGCGCACGACCTCAAGCGTTTCGATGTCGATGACGCTGATCGTGTCGTCCTTTTCGTTGGATACCCAAATCTCATCGGCATAGGCCGGGGCGGTCGCGAGTGTCAAAGCGAGCAAGCTCGTGCGTAGCATGCGGTCTCTCCCAGGTTGGTTCTAGTTGAATGCGGTGCAGGCTGTTTCAGGTTCGTCAGAACCAAGCGTATCAAGCTCGGTCCGCTGATGCAGAAAACCCTCAAGAGGGGCATTCGCCACCAGGGCGCGCGGATGCATCAAAGGGATCGGCTGGCGCAACTGACCGTTCCAGGTGCGGAATGTCAGTGGGCGGCCCTTGAAACCTGCCAACTCAAAATCATCGCCCAAGAGGTGGGCGCGCACAGTCGGAACGTCAGCTGCCTTCGTCCGGGTCACGGCTTCCCCAATCGCTCGCAGGGCCGCCCAAGCAGCGTAGTCGGCAGAGCGCATGTCGCGCGTATGCGCCTCTTCAAAACGCGATTGCAGCTGCGCGGCGCCCCATTGTTCAACAACAGCGCCCCATGCCTCCGCCTGCAGACCTTCCGAACCGGCAACCGGGCGCGGCTCCCACGTATTGTAGAGGACGTAGCGGCCAAAATCATGCAGCTCATCCGCGATAATCAGCGCGTCATACTCGCCAAAGTCCTGCGTAAAAAGCGGGACTTCCTGCGCCGCATTCCGGCGCATATCCGCATCAAAACGCCATTCTTTGCGCGCCTTCAGCGCAAGGCCGAATTTCGCGAGAGAGGCCTCCATTGCGCTCGCGTAAGCCTGATCCTGCGGATGCCCGCCTGCGATCATCACCAGATCGCTCCAACGCTTCTTTTGAAACATCTGTGCCAATGCATCGGTGCGCATCGAAAGCGATGGCAGCGTGTGCAGCACATTGGCCCGACACGCCTCGCCGCGCAGAATGATGTCTGCTGCACCACTATTGAAGATGAGCGCGTCTGCGGCTTCCGGCAAATCGGCGATAGCCAGAACGGTCTCTGCCGGAGCGTCAACAATCAGAAACGGCGCAGCAGCAAGTGCGGCCCGTGCAATCTCAATCGCGTCGTCACCCAGAAACGCGGTATGCTCGCCCAGGGACCAGTTTTGCCCCAGAAACTTACCTGTCGTTTCATTGTCTTTCAGTGCCGTCAGAGCGCCCGCAAGCCCCAGATCCTCGGGGACCGGATAATGATTAGAGAAGGTCGGAGGCAGCTCTTGTTCAAACTTCAGCCAGGCAACGGGGACCTCATGATCGGTTGACATACTTGCCCAGAAGCCAAGCAAAGAGATGGTCAATACGTGCCTCATGACGGGGTTCCTCCGCCGCTTAGCCTGCCTGATGAAGAGGGCAATGGAACCACGACTTTAGTGGTATGCTGGCCCCCCACTAAGGTATAATTTTCGTTTCACTCCCGTGTCGCTATCAAGTCGACAAGCTGAACAACGAGCCACCGGGAGGAAGTTACATGTCCACATATCGTCAGTACATCATTGGTGCATTTGCCACGCTTGGTGTCGCCACGATGGCGCTTGGTCACGGCGATGTCGCGCCGCAGCCTGTCAATACGGACGCGCTTCCAGACGTGGGAGAGGAATGGCTGATCGAAAGCCCGTATCGCGTGGGCAACATCACCGAGGCTGAATGGCTGGCCGCGCTGGAGATCGGCTCTTCGGGGTATAACCAGAACTGCGCGCGCTGCCATGGGCTGGAAGTCGTCTCGGGTGGTTTGGCCCCTGATTTGCGGTTCCTCGAAGCCGAGGAGTACGGCGATGAGTGGTACATGGAGCGCTACATTCACGGCTATACGCAAAATGGCGTAACCCGAATGCCCGCTTTCGGTGACCTGCTGGGTCAAAAGGCGGGGTGGGCTATTCGCGTGTATATCGAAACGCGGCCTGATGATGTGATGATGGCCGAGGTCAGTCCGCAATTGACCGAAATCCGCGATCAGCTCGTCGCATGGGACGCAGATGCCTCAGGCGCTGATGTCGACGCAAGTATTGCGAAACTGCAAGAGATCGCCGACGGGATCGAAACGTTGTCAGGTGCGCCTGTCGCCGATAGCGTTGCGCTCCGGGCGGCACGGCTTCTGAAGGCCGATTCGACGAATTTCAAAGGGGCTGCTGAGACCCTGACCATCGGGTTGTCGGCAGCGAACTGACGGTAGAAAAGGTCCGGCGCGCGTTGATGAAAGCGAAAGCGTTAGCATTTGGAATAGCGGTGATGGCAGCGCTTGCAGGCCCTGCCTTCGCCAATGATCCTTGCGCGGATCATGTGCCGCAACCAAAGCCTCAGAACGCCAGCCGCGATATCGTCGGCCAGGAGCTGGATCAGATCCTCGATCAGGGCCATATGCTCTTTGCGGTCTACGAGGACTATCCACCCTATTCGTGGGAAGAGGGCGGTGAAGCCAAAGGGATTGATATCGACATCGCCCGCTTGATTGCAGCGGATTTGGGTGTTGATGCCCGGTTCAATTTCGTGGCCGCCGGCGAAACTCTGGAAGCCGATCTGCGGTTCAACTTGTGGAAGGGCGCGTTGGTCGGAGGGCGTATCGCCAATGTGATGATGCGCGTTCCTTGGGATACCGCCTTTGCCTGCCGGGTCGAACAGGTTGTCTTCACCGGGCAATATTCAGGCGAGACAATCGCCATTGCCTACCGCAAAGACGCCTATCCCGAAGAGAAACCTGTGCCTGCCTATTTCCGTTTCGACACGGTCGCAGTTGAGAATGACAGCATCTCTGATTTCTACCTGAGCAGCTTTGCAGGTGGGCAGATGAATGCCAATGTCAAACGCTTCAAGACGATGGAAGAGGCCATGGAGGCCCTGGCCGCCGGAGAGACCATGGCCGCCATGGGGCCGCGCAGTCAGATTGATCACGGGCTGACCGACGAGATCGGCGTTCACGAGCCGCCATTGGCGGGCTTTGCCGTTTCCAAATGGACGATTGGGCTGGGCGTGAATTTTCGGTATCGACCCTTGTCCTACGCTGTGGATGACGCCGTGCGCTATGCGCTTGAAGATGGGCGGATCGCTGCGATCCATAAGGTCTATGGCGTCACTTTTCGCGCGCCAGAGCGGTAGGGTTTTTCGGCTCTGACGACCGCTCTCAGACTATAGTCTTAATATCAAAGTCCAATAGTCAGGAATTTCGGTGGCTTCTAACCTCTAGCCATTCTGGGAGGAGAAGACGTGGTTCCACCTGCTCAACTCGCCGTCAATCTCGTGCGGAAAATCCTGTCGCGGAACCCTAAGGAGGAATTCATGAATCAAATGACAAACCTGCAGGCGGAGGCACAGACCTCCCCGTTTGCAGCCCGCTACAACAACTTCATTGGCGGTGAATTCCGCGCTCCGTTGTCCGGTCAGTACTTCGAAAATGTCAGCCCGATCACCGGCGGTGTCATCGGTGAGATCGCACGTTCGAACGCGGCTGACGTTGAGGCAGCGCTTGATGCGGCACATAAGGTTGCCGACGCCTGGGGGAAAACCAGTGTGACGGATCGCTCCAACATGCTTTTGGCCATCGCGCAGAAGCTGGAGGACAACCTTGAGTTGCTGGCGATCTGCGAGTGCTGGGACAACGGCAAAGCCATTCGCGAAACGCGCGCCGCTGACCTGCCGCTGGCCATCGACAATTTCCGTTACTTCGCAAGCGCGATCCGCGCCCAGGAAGGCACAATGGGCGAGATCGACAACGACACCGTCGCCTACCACTTCCATGAGCCCCTCGGCGTCGTCGGACAGATCATTCCATGGAACTTCCCCCTGCTGATGGCGACTTGGAAACTGGCCCCGGCGTTGGCTGCGGGGAACTGCGTTGTTCTGAAACCTGCTGAGCAAACGCCTGCGACTATCATGGTTTTCTGTGAACTGATCGCAGACATCCTGCCTGCGGGTGTGCTGAACGTGGTCAATGGTTTCGGTCTTGAAGCTGGTAAGCCGCTGGCGCAATCAAACCGTATCGCCAAAGTGGCCTTCACCGGTGAGACGACCACGGGCCGTCTGATCATGCAATATGCGACCGAGAACATCATCCCGGTCACGCTGGAACTGGGTGGCAAGTCCCCCAACATTTTCCACAAAGACATCATGGACGAAGACGATGCGTTCTTCGACAAGTGTCTTGAAGGCTTCACGATGTTCGCGCTGAACCAAGGCGAGGTCTGCACATGTCCCAGCCGTGCATTGGTGCATGAAGACATCTATGACCGCTTCATGGAGCGCGTGATCGCCCGCACCGAAGCCATCAACTGTGGTGACCCACGTGATGGGGCAACGATGATGGGCGCACAAGCCTCGTCCGAGCAGCAAGAGAAGATCCTCTCCTATCTCGACATCGGTCGTCAGGAAGGTGCCAACGTTGCCACCGGTGGCGGCAAGCGCGAGATGTCCGGCGATATGGCGGGTGGCTACTATATCCAGCCGACGATCCTTGAGGGCGACAACAAGATGCGCGTCTTCCAGGAAGAGATCTTTGGCCCGGTCGTGTCTGTCGCCAAGTTCTCAGACGACGACGAAGCGCTGTCGATCGCCAACGATACGCTCTACGGCCTCGGCGCCGGCGTCTGGACGCGGAATGGCAACAAAGCCTACCGCTTCGGCCGTGCGATCAAGGCAGGTCGTGTCTGGACCAACTGCTACCACCTGTATCCGGCACATGCCGCATTCGGAGGCTACAAGCAGTCCGGCATCGGTCGCGAGAACCACAAGATGATGCTTGATCACTATCAGCAGACCAAGAACATGCTGGTCAGCTACAGCCCCAACAAACTTGGTTTCTTCTAATTTAACCAAACTGAGCTAGGTAAATGACGGTGGGGCCATTGGCTCCGCCGTTTGCCTATCAGAAAGGGTGTTAGATGAATTCGTATTTCGCCGATTTTGACCTAAACAATCCCATTGCGGGCGCTGACATGGATGGACATGTCGAAGCCACGACAACAGCCCTCGAGTTGCTGAGCAAAATTCAAGAAAAACACGGTGAAGTGAGCATTCACTACGAAGGCGGCTACGCCAGCGGATCAGACGCCATGTGCCTGCCCGTCGGAGAGATGCGCGTCAGCGACCGGGATATTCTGCTCGGCGTCGTCGCAGGCTCGCCGATCTTTGTCTACGGGCGGAACGTGCAGGATTGGGATGAGCGTTGCTTTGTTCTGGACGCCATTTTAGGAACAACGGGTGCCTTCAGTCTGGATGCAGGCACAGGATACCGCTTCTTCGTGCGCAGCAAACCCTTTGCGGACAATCGCGCCCACACGCTGAATTGATCGCAGCGAACTACGACTTTAGCCGTCTTGACCGGGCCCCATTCCTAGGCATGCTGCTCCCTTAGAATTGGAGGAGCTCAATGTCCCAGTCTGGCACGACGATTACCTGCGTCACTGATGATGGCTCGATCGAAGGGATCGACCCGAACACCCGCGTGGCCGCCACCGAAGGCGCACTCGCGCTTCTCAACGAAATAAAAGAGCGCCACGGCGAGGTGATGTTTCATCAATCTGGCGGTTGCTGCGATGGCTCCTCCCCTATGTGTTACTCGAAAGGGGAGTTTCCTCTGGGCAGCACAGACGTGATGATGGGCGAAATCGACGGAACCGAATTCTACATCTCCGGCCCGCAATTTGAGGCGTGGAAGCACACGCAGGTGATCCTTGACGTGGTGCCCGGCCGCGGTGGCATGTTCAGCCTCGACAATGGGACAGAGCGGCGCTTTCTCGTGCGCTCCCGCCTGCTTCCACAAGACTAGTGGTCGCCTCTCGCGCAGCATCAGCAAGACGCGGCATTTGCGCCGCGCTGATCTGCGCGGCCTCCTATCTTGGGCCTTCCGTTGCCTCAGACTGGTGCGCAGATGAGGCGATGATCGTCTTTGACGGCTCCGGCTCCATGGCCGAAATGGGATTTAACAAGATAGACGAACCGCGCATTTTCGAAGCGCGGCGCGCGGTGGCAGATGCGCTTCCCGAAATCGCCCGCAACCGGCGCATCGGGCTGCTGGTCTATGGCCCCAACGGGCCCGATGGATGCACCGGCATTGATCTTCGCTTTGCCCCGATCCCAAACGCAGCCTCACGCGTGGTCGGCGCGGTCAACGCCCTCCAACCTGCGGGGGAGACGCCATTGACCGAAGCTGTCAAAGAAGCCGTCACCGTGCTCGAGCAAAGCACGGGCGGCGGCACAGTCGTCTTGGTGACCGATGGGAAGGAGACCTGCGGCAGCAACCCCTGCCAACTTGCGGCAGAGCTCTCGCGCAGCGCGTTCACGGTCCATGTCATCGGCTTCAAGGTCCGCGGCGACTACTTCGCCTGGAGCAGCGATGATGAAAACGAATATGATAATGCGGAAACAGTGTCACGCTGTTTGGCTGACCGCACGGGTGGACTTTATATCGGTGCTGAAAACGTGGATGAGTTGATTGATGCATTTCATCAGACCCTTGGTTGCCGTTTACTCTTCTAGGGGCAACAGCGATTATCACCCGTCCGCTTGAAGTGATCATCTTGATCGAGAAGGCGAGCTGTCAGTTTCTGCCGAGAGGTTACGATTGTTGCTGCGAGTACTTGCTTCTTAGCACTGCATAGCTGCGGCCATATCTGACATCCCTATTTGATGCAGAAAGTGTCTGGACCGTCTCCATAAGGTTTTGAGCAACTTAAGACGCGCTAACACGCACTCATGCAGAGCTACCACACGTTCTAAAAAAACCGCCATCTTTGAGCCAAAGATCGCAGCAAATGTTTGAATTGTGATCTTGCAATCTACGGCTGCATCCGATGATCGGGCGTCTGGTGGATAAGGAGACGCTTGAGAAGATGGGAGCGGCGCAAATACCCACGCCTGAACCAAATTCACCGGATCGGCCTGGATCACGACGTTGATCGAGGCAGGCGTGCGTATCTCGATGGACGGGCGGGGCCGTTACCTCGACAACATCTTCATCGAGCGGCTGTGGCGATCCCTGAAGCAAGAAGCGATCTACCTCGAAGAGATCAGTGACGGGTTCCAGGCCCGACGCGTCATCAAAAACTGGATGGCATTCTACAACACCAAGCGGCCCCATTACGCGCTTGATCGGCAAACGCCCGACGACGCATATTGGGCAGGCTTGGAAGAGCAAAAGGCAGCATGAAACTTAAACCCGATACACCTTAGAAACGCTGCAAAACTGTCCGAAAAGCTGGGACCACTTCAGGTCACATCGTTTTTAGGTGTGCCATGACAAAGAAAAATATCTTCAGAGACCTGAAGAGTGGGAGGCAGCCCCCTCAGCCAGTTGAAGTGAGGCTGTTTCAGTTGGGTGTTCGCAACCTTGTCTGATGGACCCATCTCGGAAGGGTCTTTTTCAACCAGCCACCTGTCATGGTTGCCACGAATAGACTGGAAGTCTTGAGCCATCAAAAGTTCGGCTGTTCCTAATGCATCCAGAGGTCCGCTGAAATGATCGCCGAGATTCACCGCCGTTGAGACGCCGAGCCATTGCATGTCTTCGAGAACAGCTGCTAGAGCGGTTGAGCTTCCACGGATATCTGCAAGAACTGCCAGTTTCATAACTTAAATCACCTTGCTACGCTCGGGGACAGATATTCGATGCGCCACTTAGAATTGACTTTGTGCCTGCTGCGATGAACACAAGCCCAATCGCGTGCGTGACCAATCTGTCATATCGAGAGAGTTCGTCCGAGTGACTGGCATACCGGTCCAAAAAACGACACCCACCGTCGCGACAGAAGACCCGCAGAAAGCTGCCAAAACAAGCGGTGCAGCATTCTGAAACGTCATCGCCGCTTCGTAACGGGCAAAAACCGCCGTGAACATTGCGAGAGAAAATAGATAGGCTTTGGGGTTCGTAAAACCAAACATCAACCCGGATTTCCAAGGTGTACTCACTATTTGGGCTTGCTGACTCCCGGAATTGCGTAAGGCTTTGGCGCCAAGCCAGATCAGGTAGAACCCACACACGATGCCTAGCAGATCCAATAAGAGTGGTCCTGTCTGCGAAACACCCACGATTGCGCCAATCGCAAGAATGGCCCACGTCAGGTCTGCGAGCAGATGAAACCCCAGAAATCGGGCACAGGCATCTCGACCAACCGTCGCTGAAAGACTCAGGGCGGCAAGCGTGGCCGGACCTGGAATGAAGACGTAAAGCAAGCCAGCCAAAAACGTCGTTGCATTAAGATCGAAAGCCATGTGGCGAAAAATCCCTGTAGACGCGGTGACGTCTGGAACGAGTTTTTCTTATCTTCTCCTCAATCGTCAACTGTAGCGTTTGAGATGTGGAGCGGTCGTTGGTGCCGCCGCAGCAAACGGCGGCTTCGTCCGCAGTCTGTAAATTCGGGTAGCTCAAGATTTCGGCAGTACAACGAATGGCCGGTTCGACGGGCCGCACCGCAGCATGGCCGTCGACTGATGAACGTCTGGAATGGGCCGTCCGCGCTAAGGGTAGTTTTGCTCTTTTTGGAATATGCTGCGACCGGTCTAATGGCCGCGAAGAGCCCATAGCGGACGCGTCAAATCTTCGCTGCGTGCGCATGCAGTACGGAATATGCTGCAACTGCTAAGAACTCGGTGTCGCAACGCAGCGTGAAGACTGGCCATTGATACAAAACGCAGCGGGAACGAAACGCTCAAGGATCGAGTCGCGTGGACGGAGCCGCCGTTCAGTTGCGCAATTGGAATGTCAGGATAAGATTATCGTATGTCCACAGAAGCTGATCAAATCATAGGTCTATATCGCCGACACGCACAGGCTTGGGCCCACCTTCGAGGCTCGGAGCTCGAAGAAGAGGTTTGGCTCGAAAAATTCGTTCGGGTACTGCCTGCCAGCTGTTCTGTCTTGGACATCGGCTGCGGATCTGGAAAACCAATTGGTCAATATCTCTTCGATAACGGGTGCGCAGTTACTGGAATCGACTCATCTCCTGAGTTGATCGAGATTGCACGACGAGAAGTCCCAGAGTGTGACTGGTTAATTTCAGACATGCGCCATCTTCGAATAGGCAAGAAATTCAATGGCATCGTGGCGTGGAATAGTAGTTTCCATCTGACACCGGATGATCAACGCCGGATGTTTCCCATATTTGAACAGCATGCCGCGCCCGCAGCAGCGCTTATGTTCACCAGTGGACCAAGTCACGGAGATGCAATTGGAGAGTTTGAAGGTGAAGCACTTTACCACTCCAGTCTAGATGGCGATGAATATCGCACATTGCTCGACCAGCACGGCTTCGAGGTCATAGATCACATCGTGGAAGATGAGCGTTGCGGCCTGCATACGGTTTGGCTGTGTAAATACAGGGGTTCTGCTTGAGGTCGGATAAGTCGTAGAGCCGCCATTCGTTCTGGGCGCAGAATCGGTGATAGTGCGCTCAAACCCGCCTAATGCTGACGCGGCAATGCCGGTGCGGCAGGCCGACCAACACCGGCCATCTGATTGTTTGGCCAAGCCACTGAAATCGCTGCTGGGCCTGCGATGAGCACTCTTTGGCAGATCAGCGGCTGTCGTTCGCGCTCTGAGCGGCGAAACCTAGCTGCGAGCCCGAAGCGCTTGAAGCTGCGCCAAGGACGAATGTCTGGTGTGGTTCATGGATGAGCAGGGAAAGTCTGGGTTTTCCGCGTTGCCTGAAGGCCACGAGGAGATCGCCCTGACCTGTGCGTTCCATGGCATCACCAAGCCTGTGGTTTGCTGTGCAACTCCAAACTGGACTAAGGAGTTCCTCCAGCCAAGCGCCATCCGCTCGCGCGTCTTCGCTTGCGCCAAAAGTCAGCATAGCGGCCATCGGCCTTGAGCAGAGCGTCATGACTCCCGCGTTCGACAATCCTGCATTCATCCAGAACGAGGATCTGGTCGGCGGACCGAACGGTTTGCAGACGGTGGGCGACGATCACCAGCGTCTTGTGCCGGGTCAGCGCCTGCAGCGCACCCTGAACCGCCGCTTCGTTCACCGGATCAAGCGCTGCGGTTGCCTCGTCCAGCAGGATGATCGGCGCGTCCTTGAGGATAGCGCGCGCGATGGAAACGCGCTGGCGTTCACCACCCGACAGCAGCCCGCCCCCTTCACCAACCCGCGCGTCAAGACCACCGGGCAGACGGGCAACAATCTCGTCGACACGCGCCAGATGCGCGGCTTCGGCAATCGCTGTGTCGGTCGCATCGGGTCGCCCCAAACGGATATTATCGGCAATCGACCCATCGAACAGATAAACGTCCTGAAAGACGACCGAGATCATCGCCATCAGGTCTTCGGTCGTCAGATCGCGCACATCAGCTTGGCCGATGCGCACCGCGCCGTCATCGACATCCCAAAAACGCGCAATCAACCGCAGGATCGTGGTTTTGCCCGAACCCGAAGGCCCGACGATGGCTGTCATCGAGCGTTCAGGGACTGCAAAGCTGACGTCATTGAGAACCGGGTTCTTGTCATACCCAAAGCGGACCTGATCGAAAGCCAGGGCAGTGCCCTTTGCCGTCTTGGGTGTGTCCGGTTCCGGTAGTGGGCGGGTGGCCAGCAGCCTATCCATACGTTCAAGACTGTTGCGACTGATGCGCAGCGCGCCCTCCAGATCGGCCGCTTCGATCAACGGTTCGACATACCGCGCCACCAGCACCATGATCGCGACCAACTCTGCCGCGTCGATCTGACCGCCGAGCGCCAGATTGGTGCCAAACAGCAGAATGATCGTAAACGCCAGCTGGACGGTCAGCACGAAACTACCAAGCCCGCCAGCGACGGCGAATATCTGGCTGCGCCCAGCCTCGCGTTGCTCGACCAGAGCGCTATCAAGTGTGCTGGCGTTTTGCTTGTGTTGACCGAATGCCCGCAACACGGCCTGTGCCTGTGCGAATTCGACAATCCGATTGGCTGCCTCAGTGGCCGCCGCGTGAACGCGGTGGTCGGTCCTCTGCACTAGGTCGCCCGACCAGCGATAGACAAGGGCCGCAGCGGGAACTGTGATCAGCGCTGCCAGCGCCAACCGCCAGTCAAAGATGAACATCAGGGCAATCACTGTCAGCGGGGTCACCAAGGCCGTGATCAGCGGGCGGAGCAAATGTGCAGGCACGCCGATCACATCAATGACGCCTTGACCGGTCAATTGGCCAAGCTGGCCAACACGCTCGGGCCCGAACCATCCCAGCGGAAGCTGTGCGATATGCGCGCCGAGCCGGTCGAACATCGCGCGCGCCAGACCGACGGCAGCGCGGTAGCCCGCAAGCTGCGTGCCAAAGCGTATGACGACATAGGCTGCAAATACACCCGCCATGGCCACGAGCCAGAACCACGCAACACGCATGTCACCCTGCAGCATGGCCCGTAAAAGCGGCACCAGCAGGGCAAAGCCGATGCCCGTCAGAACACCCTCGGCCACCAGCCCCGCCAGGGTACGGCGGAGCGGTCTGTCGGCATCGGAACCCGCGACGGACAACAGCGCGCCGATCATTGCGCCGCCTCCATCGTACCGCCCGTTTGCGCAGCTGCAGCCCAAAGTTGGGCATACAACCCTTGCTCTGCGACCAGCGCGTCATGATGGCCCCGCTCGACCATTCTGCCGTCATCGAGCACGCAAATCTGGTCGGCACCTTTGATGGTGTGTAGGCGGTGCGCGATCACGAGCAGCGTGCGTCCGGCGACCAGTGTCGATAATGCCTCCTGGATCGCCGCCTCGGAGTCTGGATCGGCGAACGACGTCGCCTCATCCAGCACAAGGATCGGCGCATCAGCCAGCAGCGCCCGCGCAATCGACACCCGTTGCGCCTCGCCCCCTGACAGATGCGCATCATCGCCCGCAATTGACCGATAGCCATGCGGCAAGGCCATGATCCGGTCATGGATCTGTGCCGCCCGCGCTGCAGTCTCGATCTCAGCATTGGTAGCGTTGGGTCGGGCAAGCGCAATGTTGTCTGCGATGGACGCACGCATGAGTTGGACGTCTTGAAAGACGAAACTGACCGATCGATAGAGCGTCTCAGGCGTCATGTTCGTGACTGACACGCCGCCGATCTCAATGCGGCCCTTGGTGACATCCCAGAACCGTGGCAACAGCCGCGCGAGGGTACTTTTGCCAGACCCGGACGGCCCGACCAGCGCGGTCACTGTTCCCGATTCCAACACCAGATCGATTTCCGAAACCGCATCCGTTTTACCGTCGTAGGTAAACCTCACATCATTAAATGCGACGCGCGGGCCATTGGGTTCTGCTGGTTGGGTCGCAGCGGGCAGCTTTGGCGTCGCTAGCAGATCGGAAATTCGCACGGCGGCCTGGCGCGCAATCATCAAGTCGTTTTGCGCGTAGGACAGTGTCAGGAACGGTGCAGTCAGGGCGGGCGCCAGAACTGCAAAGGCCAAAACGTCCAATGGTGCGACCATGCCGGCGCCGGTCATCACCATGCCCGCAGTCAGGACCGCCAGCAAGGCGAAGGGCGGCGAGAGCACAATCTCCGCCGCCGCCGAAACGACGAGCAGGCCGCGCATCCATTCCCAGAAATAGGCGACAAAAGCGCTGGTGCGATCCACGAAACGGCCATGGGCGCGGCTAGCTTGTCCAAAGGTCTTGACCACCGCAATGCCCTGGACGAACTCGACTGCAGCCGCATTCACGTCACCCAGCGCGCGATTGTAGGCCTGTATCTTTTCGCCATAGCCGCGATACTGGAGCGCGTAGAGCCCCATGCCCAACGCCACCGGCACAAGGACTGCAATCGTCAGCAGCCAATCGACCCAAAGCAGATAACTCAGCGCGACCAGTGGCGCGACGACCGCCGACACCATGCTGGTGTAAGAGTGCCCGACCAGGTGGTGCAGCGCTGCAACATCATCCTGCAGCGCCTTCTTGACCAGCCCGGCATTGCGGTCGCCGAACCAACCCAGCGGCACACGCGCTAAATGCGCGGTCATGCGCCGACGTAGATCAAGCTGAAGGTCAAGATCGGCACTGTGCGTGATCATCGTTGCCGCCGTCAGGCAGATAAGCCGCACGGCCAGCGCGCCGATGGCGATACCGGCAATGATCCATGCTCGCATCGCATCAATCGGCGGTTCAGCCAGAAGCACCTTGCCAAGCTCAGCCACGGCGATGAACGGGAAGATACCCGCCGCAGCGGCAACAGCCTGAATGGCGCAAGCAAGCAGGATACGCGTCCTGACTGGGGCGATGAGATCGGCCATTGCCGCAGCATTGGTCTTGTTTTGGGTCTCTGCCATCGTGGTGTCACGTCTGTGAAATGGGATTTACGAGGTGTTGATTGCCAGTGTTTTCCTCGCGACTGTGAAGTCTCGAACAGGCTATCTCAACCACAATCTTGATTCAATCAGTCAGGTTTGTTTTGATGCGTATTGCGGGCTGGTCGATGCCGCGATCCATCAAGGATCGGGGGAAGCGCTCCCGTCACTGCGAGGTTCCTTCAATGCCGACCGTCGAAGCGGAAGATGGCCAGATTTGGGGCTATGGCCGATTTGGCCGTCGGCATGGACAGCCGATCCTGCTGCATCACGGGCTGATCGCGGATGCAAAGCTCGCACCCATCTGGGATCGTCTGGGCGAAGAGAATGGTTTTGAATGGATCGTCATTGAGCGACCCGGCTACGGCAAGACCCCACCAGTGATGATGACGCGGGTGGCCGATTGGCCAACACTGATCGCACCGCTCTTGGACGTGCTCGGTATTTCGGGGCGCTTTAGCGCCGTCGGCCTGTCCGCGGGCGCACCGTACGCCTATGCGCTCGCAGCGGCGATGCCCGAGCGGGTCGCCCGCGTATGCGTCCTGTCGGGCGTCCCGTTCCTTGGAGCCGACGGCGTGCTCGCCGCCTACCCGGGCCGTAGCCAAGCCGCCTATGCGTGCTATGCGGTGGCAGACGAAACCGCGCTGCGCGCCGAATTCCGGGTCTTTTGTGAGAGCATCGCCGCCGAAATTGGTGAGGATCACGACATCGCCAGTGCGCTGGCGGCTATCTTCGCCCATGACACAGCCGGCCCGGCCCGCGAGGCGCGGCTTCAGGCCACTGATTGGGGCTTCGACCGGGGCGCGATCCGCTGCCCCGTCGATATCTGGCATTCGCAAGCCGACGACATGGTGCCGTTCGCCGCGGCACGCCTTTCCGCCGATGGGTTGTTGAACGCCGGTTGGCACATACAGGCCGCGCCATCGCATTTTCCAAGCGAGGCTACGCTTAAGGAGATGACACGGACGCTCGCGCGCGCTGACAACTGAAGCGTCCTCGCGTGGCATGATAACGGCACCGTGGAGCCCAAGCCGCTATCAAGCAGTGTCTTGATGATTTGGGATGGAGCAATGGGTGATCAATCGATGACCGAAACCGCCATTGCCCTTGCCCTTGCCCTTGCAACCGATATCGGCTTTCCGGGCGCGCAAAGATACACGGCTGCGACTGCGCTGCTTGCGTTATTCGGACTGGTGCTTGAGTAAGCTGCGATCGCGCTTGGATTGGTGGATACATCACGGTTTCAACTTGAAAACCTGTACATCGCACTGGTTACACTGGTTGGCACACTCTTGGCCTAGTCTTCAAAGCAGACTTTTGGCTCGAAAAAGCAAATAGCGGTTTTGTCCCGCGATGCCTACCTTGGCGCACCAATTCACGAAGGTGTGCATTATCCATAACTCATGCATGGTGCTGGTAGGGACTCTCAGCGATTTCCTGTCACGGCAATGCTCTTTGGTCAGAGATGCTATGTCAGTCGAGAATGTGAATGGCGAAAAATGCCGATCCGGCGTTCTTCTTGACGAAACGATGTCGAGCCACCCTACTTGGCACAGTTTGCAGCGAAGGAAGACGCGTCTTGCCAGACACCTTTTCATCTGGCGCATTCTATCTGGAATTTGACCGTGCGCCGGGTCAGGTGACTGCATTGGAGTGTGCTTTTGTTCTGCGCGATCAGGGCAAATTCAGCCGACTTAGCCAGACAGAATTCGCCTCGCATCTCACCACCGTCCGCTTCGCCTATGATACCAACACGTGTTCCGGGTTTCCGGAGATTTCGGTGCCGCCTCCCGGGACAGCACCTCGTCATCGAAAAGCGCCTGAAAACGGGTGGGTCTTTGGAGCCAAGTTTCGCTGTTGTGTCGTCGAGGCCTTGCAAGGCGTGGCCCCCGGTGATCTGACCAAATTAGCGCAAAGACACATGAAGCTCATGAAGGCCAATCTGCCTATGGCCGCGTTTGAGGCCGAATTTTGCTCCGCCACCCGAGACCTGTGCGACTTTCTGAGGCTTACCCACGAGAGGCCTGCCCAGGCTGACAACGCCTCCCTTGATCGCAATGTTAGTTGCAGAACCGTCCGTCGACGTTTTCAGGCTTTGACCGGTATCGCTCCCAAGCGACACCATATCTTGTCTCGGTTTCACAGCACGTTGCCTGCATTGGCGAGAAACGATCAAAGCCTGAGCGACATCGCCTATGCCTGCGACTATTCGGATCAATCTCACCTGTCGCGTGACTTTCGCAGGATCACCGGCCATACACCGCAACAGCTTTCCAAACTCTGGCAGGCCCATTCTGTCCGCTTTGTTCAAGACCGCGCCCCCGCCTCGACACTACGATTGGCCATCTCGTTTGATTGACGAGCAACCAGGATGGAGGGGCAGGCTTGTCAGATCACAAACCCAGAAGTGTCGATTATCAGGAAAAAGTCCGGAGCAGTTTTGCCAAACAGCCCGCGATGGGGACCCTGGGCATTGAGATTACCTTTCTCGACCCGGGAAAGATCGAACTTGCGATGCCCTACAATCGGGACTTCACACAGCAGCATGGATTTGTTCACGCAGGTATTTTGTCGACGGCGCTCGACAGTGCATGCGGATATGCGGCCTTCTCCCTGATGGAATACGATGCCGCGATCCTGACCGTTGAGTTCAAAACCAACTTACTTGCCCCGGCTGATGGTGAAAGCATCTAGATCAGGGCCGAGGTCGTCAAGCCGGGACGCACACTGACCGTGGTGAACGCAACTGCCTATGCACTCAAGGATGGGACCGAAAAGGCAATTGCAACCATGACAGGCACCATGATGGCCATTGTGGGACGCGGCGAGATCAAGCAATGAATACCCAGTTGAAGACTGCCTGCACGCGCAAAGAGGCTACTGCCTTTGCAGATCGATGGCTTCGGGTAACGGCAACTTCTTCCGGCGATGCCGAAGTTGCGATAAGGGCCATCTCACGCAGCTGGGTTGACCGACTTGCCGCAAGTGCGCAGCAACGCATCCAAAGTCTCCTCCGAGCCCAAATTTCCAGTTTTCTTTGATGCGGCGAATGTCGGCATCAAGCCAATCCAGATCTACCCGGGGTCACCCTGGGAGAATGGGTACAACGAGCGCTTCAACGGCACACTTCGCCGGGAAGTTCTGAATGCTGAATGGTTCCACACCACCAAACAGGCACAGATCGTCATCAATACATGGCTCAGACAGTACAATCGTGTTCGACCCCATCAGGTATTGAACATGCGTCCGCCAATTCCAGAAACACTGCTCAAAAGTGGCCCATAGAAATGGGGCTGGACACGACATCCAAACCATTATTCGAAATTGGACAGCGTTCACCGATGAGTTGAACAGTAAAATCTGAAATTACTCCTTAAGGTAAGGTATCAATATGAAAACCAAAGTGATCTAACACTCAATTGGTGCTTCTCCGAACGAATTTCGGGGACTCGCCTTTCATACGTCAGCGTTAACAGTTTGCATTTCGTCACTATGCGAGGCATGCAACAGGGAAAGGCAGCTCTTGGATCCATCTAGCCACCTAATAGCTAGATGAGGGAACTAAGATGACATCAACCTTTGTGAAAGTCTGCACTGCAGCTACACTGATACCTATTGCAGCTACGGCCCAAGACCAGACCGCACCACAAGCCCCCGTTGCGCCAGACGATGATGCGTTTCTTGGTACGATTGTGTTGTCGGCCCCGGTGAACCCGATGGCAGAGGATGGCATTTCCGTCACAAGCGAGGGTTTGGCACTGAGCAATCCTGCGGATTTATCGGAGTTGTTCGTGGCAGAGCCGACGATCGCGGTTGGTGGTTCGATCCCGATGTCGCAGAAGGTTTATGTCAACGGCATCGAGGAAAACAATCTTGCCATCTCGATTGATGGGGCGCGGCAGAACAACAAGGTTTTTCACCACAACACCACGACGTTGATTGATCCGGCGTTGCTGAAAGCTGCCCGGATTGAGCCTGGTGTCGCCTCGGCTGATGCAGGGCCCGGCGCGTTGGCGGGGGCCCTGGCCTATGAGACAAAGGATGTCGCTGATCTTCTGGAGGACGGGGTGTCTTTTGGTGGGCGCTATAAGCTGGAATATGACAGCAATGGCGATGTGTTTTCCAACAGTCTTGGGTTTTATGGCCGCCGAGGCGGGTTCGAATATCTGGTGTTCGGAAAACATGCCATGGGCGACGACCGCCAGGATGGCAACGGTGACGATATCCTGGCCTCTGGCACTGATCTGTCGAGCCTGTTGGGCAAGATCGCCTATGAAAGCGAAAGCGGGCACCGTTTCGAATTCTCTGCCGAGAAGGTCGTTGATGACGAGGTCCGCCCCTACCGCGCCAATATCGGGCAGGTTCTGGTCGGGCGGCCCTTGCCGCTGACACGGCCCTATGACTTGCAGCGGGCGAATTACGCGCTGACCTACACGCACACCAACCCCACCGCGATGTGGGATCCGACCGTGCGTCTTAGCTATAGTGGGACAGAGTTGCTGAACGATGAAACCGATCTTAGTCAGCAGCAGCGCACCTTGGGCGAGACAACCAGTCTGAGCGGAGAGCTGTCCAACCGATTCAGCCTGAACTGGGGTGAGGTCACAGCGGGGATCGACTTTTACAAAGATGTGGCCGAGATCGATTTTGACTCGTCAGCCGTGCCAGCCGACAGCTATGACGCGCAAGAAGAGCTGCGCAATGTCGGCGTCTTTGCGCAGGTTCGGATGGAGCCGACTGCAACGTCGCGGTTGTCATTTGGGGTCCGGGCGGACTTTCAGGAGTTCGAGGCCCGCGATGAGTATTCCCAGTCAGAAGAGGGTCTGTCCGGCAATATCTCTGGCGAGGTGGATGTCACCGAACGGTTGACCATCGGTGCGGGCTATTCACGCGTCTGGGGCGGGCTTGAGCTGGCAGAGAATTACATCATGAACCCAAACTGGACCTATCCGTCCGGTGGGTTGGACGAGGTCACCGCCAACAACGCCTATATCGCAGCAAGCTATACCGTCGGCCCGTGGAGTGTGGATGGCAAAGTGTTTTCGACAGACATTCACAACGCCCGTGCTGCCAGTTTCGGGGACGGCCCTGATGTGCGGGCGGATGTCGAAGCGCGCGGGTTCGAGCTGGGCTTTTCGACGGTGTGGGATGGGGGGTTCTTCCGCGCGGGCTATGCCAATATCGACACGAAGGTGAACGGCACGGCAGCGGATTCGTTTACGGGGAATTACCTGACAATCCCGCTAGGCGAGTTCATCACGTTTCAGACCGCGCATCAGTTTGACAACGGCATCCTGATCGGTGGCGATGCGCAGATTGCGCTGAGCTATGATGAAACCAATGATTTGCTGGGTGGATCGCCCGAAATCGACAGCTATACCGTGGTGAACACCTTTGCAGAGTATACGCCCAAACAGATGGAGCACCTCAAGCTGCGGATGGAGGTGAACAACCTCTTTGACGAGCAATATTCAGCGCGGGCGACTTATGGTCAGGATTTTCCGACCGAAGTCGTCTCGTTGCCCGAGCCGGGCCGGTCGATCCGTTTGAGTGCCGAGATCGTCTTTTGACAGCGTATGGGCCTTTCAGGGCCCCACATCCACAATGCGGCGGTCTTGATGGGTAATGATCGCCGCATCTGTGCCATAGATGCGGTGGATCAAATCCTCGGTTACCACCTCGCTTGGGGTACCGGTGGCCGCGATGCCGCCCTTGGCCATCACCACCAGATGATCAGCGTAAGCCAAGGCGTAGTTGATATCATGCAAGACGATGACGATGGTGCGCCCCTGATCATTGGCAAGCCTGCGCAGCTGGGCCATTAGCCCCCGCGCGGCGGCGATATCAAGGTTGTTGAGCGGTTCGTCCAGCAACAGATAGTCGGTTCCCTGAGCAAAGATCATCGCCAAAAGGGCGTTTTGCCGTTGCCCACCGGAAAGCGTTTCCAGCGCGCGGTTGCGCAGGTCGGTCAGGTGGAAGGCGTCAAGCGCGCGGTCAATGATCTGATGATCCTCGACGGTCAGGCGCCCGCGTGAATGCGGGTAGCGGCCAAAAGCCACCAGATCAGCGACGCTGAGCCTTGGCGCGGCGTCCTGAATTTGTGGCAAGATCGCCAAGGTCCGGGCCAATGCTGCCGTGTCGTGGGTGCTGATGTCGTGCCCATCAAGGGTGATCTGGCCCTGTTGCCGTGGCATCAACCGCGCCATCAGCGACAACAGCGTCGATTTACCCGCACCATTGGGCCCGATCAACGCCGTGATCCCGGACCGGGGCACATCAAGAGAGATATCATGCAGGATCGGCTTGCCCGCAATCGTGTGGGACAGGTTGCGGATCAAGATCATCTGGATCGGCCTTTGAGCAGAAGAAAGAAGAATAAAAGACCCCCAAGGAGGTCGACGACCACCGAAAGCGGGGTGGATAGGGACAAGGCATGCTCCATCACCAGTTGCCCCCCGATGAGGGTAATCGCAGAGATCAGCGCGGCGATGGGCAAAAGGCGTGCGTGGGTTTCCGAGCCATCGCAAAGCCGCGCAAGGCTGACCACCAGAAGACCAAGGAAAGCCACAGGCCCCACAAGTGCGGTCGACACGGATACCAGTGCTGCGACCAGCAGCAGTGCCAGAATGGTTTGTTGTCGGACGCGTAGGCCTAGGTTGGTGGCGGCATCATGACCCAGTGCCAGCACATCCCACTGCCGCCGTTTGCGCCACACGACCGCAAGCGCGGCAAAGCTGAGCAGGGCAGCGAGGGGCAGCAAATCCGTCTCGATCCGGTTGAAGCGCGCATAAGAGGCGACCTGGATGATCTGAAACTCGTTCGGGTCGATCATGCGTTGCCAGAACAGTGTAAGAGCGCGAAAGAGCGTCGCAAAGATGATGCCCGTCAGGATCATGCGCAGCAGATCAGTTCTGGTTTGGGCGATTAGCGTGCCAAACAGCAGCACCGCGCCCGCCATCAGGCCCGTGGTGTTCAGTGCGAAAAGCGCGACTGGCGGCAGGCGGACCGCAGTTTGGGCACCCAGAAAGAACACCAGCGCCGTCAGGATCAGCCCGTATAGCGCGTCGAACCCCATGATTGATGGCGTGAGGATGCGATTGCCCGAGACGGTTTGAAACAGCACGGTTGCGGTTGAAATGGCCACGGCCACCAGAAGCAACCCCGCCAGTTTGCCTGCGCGAAAGGGGAGCACAAAGCTCCACCCACCACTGACGCCGACGGTCATGTAAAGAACCATGCAGGCAGCCAGACCCAGCCCAAGGAGGAAGAGCGGGTTAGAGCGCATAGGATTTGGGGCGATAGAGCAGCCATAGAAACACCGCCGCCCCAAGGATGCCCATCACCGTACCGGCAGGAACCTCGAATGAATGTCGCAAAAGTCGCCCACTGCTATCGGAGGCCAACACAAGGGCCGCCCCGCCGCCTGCGATCATCGGCAATGTGCGGCGCAAGTTGTCGCCCGCATAGCGCGCCACGATGTTGGGCACCACAAGGCCAAGAAAGGGGATCGCCCCCGCAGTGACCACGACAAGTGCGGTCACGACCGAGATAGCAAGCAGGCCCATCGCCATGACCTGCCGATAGTTCAGGCCCAGGTTGATGCTGGCCGAGCGCCCCAGACCAAGGATCGCGAACTGATCAGCTGTTACATAGGTCAGCGCCGCCACAAGCGCGGCCCCCCAAAGCAATTCGTAGCGCCCACGTAGAACGCCTGAGAATTCACCGTTCATCCAGACGTCGATATATTGCAGCAAATCAGCCTGATACGCGATAAACGTTACGCCTGCGCCAAGCACCCCGCCATAGATCAACCCCACCAGCGGGATCAGCAGTGGCTGCCGGGGCGGCAGGCGTTGCACGATCAACAAAACGCCGGCGCTGGCGATTAGAGCGGTAGCGGCGGCCACAGACAGTTTCAGCAAGAGGCTCGCATCCGGAAGAAACCAGGTCGTCACAAGGATGCCTAAAGCGGCGCCTTGTCCTGTTCCGGTGGTCATCGGTTCAACAAAGTGGTTGCGCACCATGCTTTGCAACAAGGCTCCGCATACCGCCAGCGCGCCCCCTGCGATCACGACGGCCAAGGTGCGCGGCAGGCGGCTGTCGCGCATTAGTTCCCATGCGGCCGCATCGTGTAGCAGATCGCTCGGCACGATGGGGATCACGCCGACAAAAAGCGACAAGAGGCTGAGCGCGACCATGGCTATGGCCAGAAAAATGCCTGGTTTCATAAGATTACTGGTCCGTCAGGGCGTCGGCGATTTCATCGAGTGTCAACGTCATGGATTGAAGGCCACCCCCCGCCAGATAGATTGGCGCCGCACTCAGATAAACGACCTTGTTTTGCTGCCACGCATCAGTTTCACGCACGAGCGCATTGTCGAGCGTGGCGCGCGCGCTGGCGCCGTCCTGGCCGATGGCGGCCATGCGGTCGATCACGATCAGAATGTCGGGGTTTACGTCGCGAATGAATTCAAAGCTGATGGCCTCGCCATGGGTGCTTTGGTCAAAGTCCTCGATGGTTTCGGGCAGACCGAGCGATGTGTGCAGCCAGCCAAAGCGCCCCTGTGCGCCGTAAGCAGAGACTTTAGGCCCGTTGGTCATGACAATCAGCGCACGACCCTGCCCAGCCAACGCGGCTTTGACCGTATCAAGCTTGGCGGTGAACGTAGCCGCAAGGGCCGCAGCTTCGGCCTCTTTGTCAAAGATCATCCCGTAGGCAGTAAGGCGTTCAAGACCCTGACCCACGACATCTTCCCAGATCGTCATGTCCACAGTGGGGGCAACGCGGGCCAGTTCCGGCACCACGCTTGAAGAACGTCCGCCTGCCAAGATGAGGTCTGGCGCCAGCGCGGCGATAGCCTCGTAATCGGGCTCGAACAGAGTGCCCAAAGAGGCGGCACCCTCGGCAGCATCGCTTAGGTAGTCCAACATCGGAGGGCCCACAACGCCGTCTGCGGCAATGCCCAAGGCCTCAAGCGTATCGAGGATTGCGAAATCCATGACAGCAACAGTCTGAGGTCGCATGGCGACCGCGACAGGGCCTGTGTAAGTGTCGATGGTGACCGTCTGGGCGCGCGCAACATTGGTCAGTGAGAAAAGAATTGCGCAGATGGCGATGAAACGAAGCATGAATGTCCTCTTGCGGGCTGGAACGCATGGCTCGGACATTGGCTTTGCATATGTATATGAAACGTCGTCTAGCGCATTCCAAGGATAGGGTAAATGCGTCAGGGCTGTGCTTAAGGGGTCTCAGTGGTCCATTGCATGGCCTCAAAAGCCTCGCGAAACGCAAACCGCGCGAGATGCGCGTCGATCTGTCTGACGTCAGCGCTTATGGGTCCAATTAGGCAGTAAGACAGTCGAATGATTGCCTTGGTAACTGGCACATCAAAAACAAGACTGTCGTCCCGCGTGATCGAAAGCGTGCCGCACTAGCAAAGATGGAGAATCCAAGGTCTGTTTTGTCCCGCGTCTTACCAGTTCACGCACGATGCACTGAACGGCGCGGTTTCTTGAAGCGGCCACTCATGGCCGGTGCGGCGAATGCTACTGAAGAGCCCGAAGTGACTTATGCTGCGCACTGTGCGAATGCCCGCTTCGCCTACTTGTCCGCGTGTAGCTTCTTCACTCGTTTATCGAAATTCGCGCGCGCCCGGTCATGGGCGTCGGCAAGAAGGCCTTGGCACTTGGTCCAAGTCGCCTCTGACGGGTTGAGGACGGCAACCCAAGACATCCACCCATAGACGGGATGCGGGGTCAAAATATCGAGCGCCGTGAAATCCCATCCGTCGTCTACAATGCCACCTTTACCGGGGCGCGACGGGGGCGGGCCAAACAGCTCGAAATACACGCCCTTACTGACGCCCATGCTCAGACGCCAGATGCCGTCACGGTCCAGATCGGACGCCTTGTCATTCTCACCGTCCTTCTCTTTGATGGTCGCAAAGTATGTGCCGCGATCAAAGACCCGTCCAGGATTGTAGAAATAAGACGTCTCACCCCATGCATCTTTCGGGATGACCCCCTCCAGCGCGGTAGTGATGTGGTTATGGACGGTATCCGTCTCGATGCATTTGGTCTGCGACATGCTTTAGATAATCCTCGATTGTTTTGCCTGCCTCTTGGCGAAAGGTGGCCCCCGTGGTCTCGCAGGTCTGCATCCGGTCGATACGGAATGCCCGAAAATCGGCCCGCATTTCGCACCACGCCGAACATGTCCAGACGCGGCCCCAGTATTCGGTTTGAAGCGGAAGGATTACGCGGGTCGATGCCTCGCCCGCAAGCGACAGATAGTCGATGCGCAGCTTCAGCCCCTCCCGGATCGCGCGTCTTAGAAGCGGCATATGCCGGAAACCTTCGCGGGCACGCTCGAATTCGTAAACCCCGAAGCCCCATGATTTGGGCGCGCTGCGCCGGTTGGAGGCATGTTCACCGACCTTATCCATGACTCCGCGTGCAGCCGCCTGCATTTCCTCGTCTGCCGCCTCCTGCACGATTGCCATGCCAAGGCTCAGGGCTTCCAACTCCGTCAATGACAGCGCCATGGGGGGCAGAAACACAGGCTCGCGCAGGATGTAGCCCACGCCGCGTTCCCCATCTATCGGCACCCCGCTGGCGACCAGCGTGTCGATGTCGCGGTAGACCGTGCGCACCGATACTTCCAGCGCATCCGCAATGTCGCGCGCAAGGTGGAGCCGCCCGTCACGGACGATCTCCACAATCTCGGCAAGACGTGCGCTGCGCTGCATCTTGTCAGTTGATGATCACTTCCAGCTCGGAGTGCATAAGCTGGACGGTGGGGCCATTGATGGCGGACAGGAAGTTGGCGTTCCCCGGTTCCTTACCGATCTCTGCGGCGGCAGCTTTGGCAGACGCCATGTCCTGCCACTGGATATGTTCGATCCATGTGCCGTCTGCAGTGCAGGACAAGCGGCGGTGCATAAAGCCTGCGCGGGATTCAACCCACGGGCTCATGTCATTTGCGGCGGCGATGAAATCTTCACGGCTTACACCGTCGTTGAGTTTGAAGGTCACAGTTTCGATGGTGTTCTTGGTCATTGGGGTCTCCGACTGTCAGATTATTCTGTCCGTAAGCCGTAAGCCACCCCAACTGCCAAATAGTGTCAGTTGCATAAAGCAGGAAGAAAGTTGGTTGCAACGGACTTTTCTATCGGAGACTGCGGACATCGGTGCAGGCGCAGCGAAAGCCCGCTTCGTCCGGCATTGTTCCAGTTCGACGTACTCTTGATTTCGTGCTTGCAGCGAACGTCCGGAATGCGGGCTGCAGATGCAGAGATCGAAGATCGTGCCCGAGGTCGGCTCTGGGCCGTGCGCGTCACCGGTTCGGACGACAAGTGATCCAATGCAGCAACGCATCCGATGCCCTCTTTGAGCCCAGATGTATGTACCGGCTGCTGTTCGCAAGTGAGATATTGGCG
>ERZ1740067.179-NODE-179-length-53000-cov-6.343451_pt1 | contig 53000 bp, 43 predicted proteins | sample MGYA00581736_ERZ1740067 | MGnify/ENA primary metagenome ERZ1740067 (study PRJEB43018, sample SAMN04849236) | marine metagenome | isolation source: floating plastic debris | place: Pacific Ocean | collected 2008-08-27 | study: EMG produced TPA metagenomics assembly... | reverse complement strand
CGGCCGAGACCTGCTCGCCCGCCGCGTCGACCCGCGTCTGTACGCGCGAAAGCTCACGCTCGGCCTGCTCAGCCGCCTCGACCTGCTCAGCCAGCAGCCTCGCGAGCCGCTCAGCCCGCTCGGCGAGCCCGGCCCGGTCACGCTCGATCTTCGCGAGCCGATCGCTCGCCTGCGTGAGGTCCTCGTCGGCCGAGCTGCGCTCACGCTGCAAGCGCTCGGTGTCCGACGCGATCCGGTCGCGAGCCGATTGGGCGTGGACGAGCTCGCGCTGCGTCTGCGCAAGGGACTGCTCGCGCTTCGCCCGCTCGGCGCTGACAGCCGCGGCATCGGCATCGACTTGCTCAAGCGACGACCGCTCGTTGGTCAGCGCTGCACGCAGCGTTTCAAGCTCTGCTTCGAGCGACCGCAGCTCGGTCTGCCGTGCGAGCAGGCCCGCGCCCTCGCCCTCGGCGTCCATCGGCCCGGCAACAACCCGGCCATCGGCGTGCACGACTGCGCCATCACGTGTGACGACCCTTGCCCCGCGCACGCCCGCGAGCGGCCCGGCGAGGATCATCATCGCCGTGTCGGCGTTCTCTGCGATCCATACGCGCCCGAGCAGGCGATCGAGTAGCCCATCGACGAGTGGCGCCAACGCGTCATCGCCCCCACGTGCACGCACCGCCGACCGCAAGGGCGTCAACGGGACGCCCGCGTGGTCCGGCAGCACGCCGTCCTCCGTCGAGTCCGCTCCGCCAAGCCCACGCATCGCCAGCAGCGTCACCCGGCCCGGCAGCGTCGCAAGCTCATCGGCTGAGGGCATCGCGACGAGAGACTCGACGACCACGCCGCGGAGTTCGCCACCCAAGGCCGCTTCCACGCACGCGGCGTTCTCCGCGTCGGTCTCAACCAGATCGGCCAGCGGCGCGATCACGCCGGCAAAGCCGTCACCCGCTTCGCGGCGATCGAGCACCGCGCGGGCCGCGTCGCCCAGGCCTACACGGTCGGCCGCCATTTCTGCGAGCGTTGCGCGGCGGCTCTCTTGGCGCACCACACGCTGATCAAGCTCGGAAACGCGCTCGGCGAGTGCTGCGCGATCCGCACCAAGCGACTCGGCCGATTCCCGCACGCGCTCGAGCTCGCGTTGTGTTCTTACGTTCTGGGACTCGACCTGCTCGACGCGTTCGGCCGCTGCGGTGCTCTGCGTCTCGAGCGAAGTCAGTTCTTCGCTCGCTGCGGCGACGCGACCCTCGATTTTCTCGACCTGCTCCCGCATCGAATCGATCCGCCGCTGATCGGCCTCGATCGACGCGACGAGCTGCGTCCGCTCGCGCTCGATGTCCGATGCCCGCCCGCGACGCTCGCTCGACTGCGCACGCGCCTGCGCGAGCGCTTCGAGATCGCCCGCGCGGCGGTCCTGGGCCTCGGCAAGCTCGCGCTCGGCTGTTGCGAGCGATTCGGCGAGCGAGCCGATGGCAGCCGCCTTGCCCTCGATTTCCTCTGCGAGCCGCGCCAGCCGGTCATCCAAGTCCTTGAGCCGTTTCTCGTCGGCCTCGCTTCGGCGATGTGCGTCTTCGAGCGCACGCTTCGACATGCTGATGCGTTGTTCAGCGCTCTGCCGCGTGTGCTCGGCTGCGGTGCGCTGGTCCTCGAGCGCTCGCACGCCGCCCTCGGCCTCGACCGCCTCGCCCTCTGCGGCGAGCTTGGCATCTTCTGCGTCGCGAAGCCGAGCCTCGGTCTCGCGGCGCTGGCCCGACATCGCCGAGAGTTGGCTGGTCAGTCCGTCGAGCCGTTGCCGAAGCTCGTCGTATTGGTGGAACACGAGCGCGAGGCGGTTGGCGGCCAGCTCATCGTCGAGCAGCTTGAACTGGCGAGCCTTCTCGGCCTGCCCGCGCACGATGCGCAAGCGGCGCTCGGTGTTGTCCAGCTGCGTACGCGTGCCCTCGAGGTTGCGCTCGGTCCGCTCGAGCTTGCGCTCGGCTTCGACGCGGCGCTGGCGGTACTTGGCGATGCCCGCCGCCTCTTCGAAGATGATCCGTCGCTCTTGGGGCGAGGCGAGCAACATGCGGTCGACCTTGCCCTGCTCGATGATCGAGTAGGCGTCGGCGCCGATGCCCGTGTCCATGAACAGCTCGCGGATGTCACGCATGCGCGCACGCTTGCCGTTGATGAGGTACGCGCTCTTGCCGTCACGGTAGAGCTGCCGCTCGACTTCGACCTCGTCGGCCTCGATGGGCAGCATCCGGCGACGCCGAGCGGGCCGCGTGCGCTTCGTCGCGGTGTCGGTCACGAGCCCGGAGTCATGCTCGGGCTCGTCGGCATCATCGAGCTCGATTTCGACCGCCTCGGCGTCCGCGTCGATGACCGGGTTCTCAAAGCCGAGCGCCACGCGTGCCATGCCGGCCGGCGATCGTCCGGCCGCGCCCGCGAAGATCACGTCGATCATTTCTTTGCCGCGGAGGCTCTTGCTTGAGCGCTCGCCGAGCACCCACTTGATCGCGTCGACGACGTTGCTCTTGCCGCAGCCGTTGGGCCCGACGATGCCGGTCACCGCGTCGTCGAAGTGGAACTCCGTCCGATCGGCAAACGACTTGAATCCCTGCACCGTGAGCTTTGCAAGCCGCATCGCGTCCTAGACCTTCCTGTCCGTGCCCAGCCAAACAACGCCGGGCCGGCGCATCCTGCACCGAACGGCTCTGAGCATATCACCACATTCTTGCTGCGCCAGTGGGCGCCAATGCAATCCCACACGTGAAACACAGGCTCGATAGCCATGTGTACGCGAATGATCGCCAACCTGCACCGAACAGCAGGCTTACTCCGGCCGATCGTTCGATGTGTCGATGGGGGTGTCGATGGGGGTATCGACGGAGATGTTGCCCGTGCCGCCGGAGCCCGGCTGCGATGCAGCGGCTCCGCCGTTGAGCGGCACGACCAACGACCGTCGCTCGATCTCGCCGCTCGGGCTCTGAAGCTGTGGCACGTCGCCGCCGGTCGGATCGAAGAGCACGAGTTCCTCCTCGTCGGCCGTTTCGGGCCGTTCTTCGACGACCGTCGCGCGCCCAGCATCCATCAGCTCGGCGAGCAAGCGATCCCGCTCGGTCGCGAACGCCGCCTGCACGCCGCCCTGCTCATAAATCGCATACAGCGCACCAACGATCTCCGAATAGGTCAGCCCAAGACCGCCGCCAAGCCCTCGGCCCGCGGTCGGCCGCTCTGGCGTGGGGTCGTGCGCGAGCAGCCGGATCAACCGGGCGACCTCGTCGGGCGCTTCGCCCGTTGAGACGCGGTCGGTCCGGAAGTCGCGGTAGTACATGCGGATCGGGTCGCGAAGCCCGTCGCTGGCAAGCATCAGGCGATCCGACCACGCCGAGACAAACGTCGGCCGCTCGAGATTCAGATCGGCGCCGAAGAGCACAATCCTGGGCGTGCCCTGCTGCGTGATGTAGATCAGCGGGTCGCCGATCGGCACGACATCGAGGATGAACTTGCCCTCAACGACCTGCCGCTGCACCCCCTGGATGCTGCCCGCGGGAAGGAACGCCCGTGTCCGCGCCTTGAGCGAGGCGTAGCTCACCGCGTCGCCCGCGCCGCGCCTTCGATCGAGCTCGCTGCCAAGCAGCCGGCGCAGCTCCGCACGCTCGGCCCGCTCTGCCAAGGCCTCGTACGCCGCGATGCGCACCGTCAGCTCGCGCTCGCCCAGCAGCTCGCGCAGCGCGAGGTCGACGCTGGGGCCTCCCGGCGCAGAGCCCATAAGCCGGATCGCCTCGACCCGGCGGATCGTCGGGCCGTCCTTTGCGATGTCGACAAGATACGACGCCGATCGTGCATCGCCCAGCTTTGCGCCGGCGCGCAGGGCGGCGAGTCTCGGCACGTACTCGGGGTGGTCGTACAGCTCGCGCACGAACGGCACCGCCGGCTCGCCGAGCGCCTCGAGCGCCCAACTCAATGCGCCGCCAAGCCCCGGCTCTTCGACGAGTGCCCGCGTGTATCGACGGGCGTATTCCTCTGGGAATCGCTGGTCGACCTGCAGATACTCGACCATCTGGATGAACTCGTTGGGGTTCTCGCGGTAGCGCGACGGCACGGTCAGACCGATGCGTTCACCGTCAACGCCACGCGCCGTGCGCTCGCGGTCGCCCGCTGCGGGTGGGAACCTGCTGTTGACCGCGCTGACTACCGAGCGTGCGCGCGCGTGCGACGCGTTGTCGAGCGTCAGCAGCATGTCGAGCGGCGAATCGATCACGCCGCCGTCGAGCACGCGGCCGACCACGTTCGAGTTGCCTCGTGCGCCCGAGCCCGGCTCAATAAACGGGTTCACGAACACATCGCCGCGTGCCTTGGCGATCTTCTGGCTCGCGAAGCCGCCGAGCTGCTCGGGGCCGCCGATCTGGAGCTCGGTCGTCCACAGCGTCCCGCCCTCGAGGCTCGACGCGTTGATCGCGCGCACGTACACGTCGAACGTGGTTCCCACCGGCGCACCCGGCGGCACGACCGCCTGCACGAGCACGACCGCAACATTCGGATCACGCAGCACCTGCGAGGGGCTTCGGCCGGCGAGCGCCGTGCCCTCGGGGCTGCTCGATCGGCTCACGCCCATGAGGCCCATCTCGCGTTCCATGGTCGCGGCGATGTTGTCGGGCAGGGGTTGGCCGCCGGTGCCGTTGAGATTGACGACCAGGCCGTACCCACTGACGAGCACCGGATCGATGCCGTCGAGCCGCGCGAGCTGGCCGATCGTGCCCGAGAGGGCCATGGGCCCGGCGACGACGGGGATGTCGGGCCGCTCGACGGTGGTGGTCGTGCCGCCGGAGCAGCCGGTCATCGCGGTTGCCGTTGCCAGGGCCCCGATTACCAGGGCCAACGCCAAGGCGCCCGTTCTCGTCACCCGCTGGGTCGTGTTCTGGAACGTGTCCTGGATCATGCTCTGGATCATGTCGCGCATCGTCATAGACAGACTCTAACCCCGCTCTCGGCCGATTCCCCGCGCCAGCGGTCCGACGCGCAAGATCCCACCTCGATCCGCCGCCTGTCCTGCCCGAGAGCAGTGGGCGCGCGTGGTCCATGTCGCCGGCCTGTCGCCAACCTGTCATCTGCCCTGTCGCTTGGCGTCGGGTGCTGGCGGCTTGGCGGATATCACCCAGCGAATGCCCTGATCCGGGCAGAAAAGGCGCGCGATTCCGCATAGGAATGCATACAATATGTGGTATGCCTGCGCCGATATGGGCCCAATCGACAACGATCGGTAGTGGTGGAAAAAAACTTCGCGCGACCTAAGTGCCCATTCCACGGCCGTTTCCGCGCGAAACGACCACTTATCCACACCGAACCACGTCATTTTGCGACTGTTGATCAACCGATACACAACCTGTCGTGGTATCATCTCGACCGCGATTCCCGAGCGAACCACGTTGGTTCACTGGGAGGCTTTGGTGGCCATCAGCGGGAATCGCACGTCGCTCGCAGAGTAGTTCGCAACGAAGTTTGCAAAGTGTTTGGTATGCTGCGTCTCCGCTCGGGGTCGCAGCGATTCGACCCGGCATGGCTGTGCTCGGGGCTGTTTCTGTGGAATCGGCGCGTGGGCCTGCATTGACGCACCCGCCCGCCGCAAAGACCTGAACTGGTGAACCCATGCCCGTCCTCGCCGACACGCAAATCCGAGAGCTCGTCCACATCGAGCCCTTCTCCGACGCCGTCAAGCGCCCGGGGAAGATCTCCTACGGCGTCTCCTCCTACGGCTACGACGTCCGCGTCGGATCACGCTTCAAGATCTTCACCGCCACGCCATCCCACGGCGACATCGCCGTGGTCGACCCCAAGCGCTTCAGCGACGAGATGATGGTCGCCGTCGACGTGGCCGACACCGACCGCGACTACATCATCATCCCGCCGAACTCGTTCGCGCTGTGCGAGACGGTCGAGGAGATCGCCGTGCCGCGCGACGTGCTGGTGATCTGCGTCGGCAAGAGCACCTACGCCCGCTGCGGCCTGATCGTGAACGTCACGCCCCTCGAGCCCGAGTGGCGCGGCAAGGTCACGCTCGAAATCTCAAACACCACCCCCCTGCCCGCCCGCGTCTACGCGGACGAGGGCATCGCACAACTGATCTTCCTCAAGGCCGATCGGGTGTGCGCGACCAGCTACGCGGACAAGGGCGGGAAGTACCAGGACCAGGATGGTCTGACGTTGCCGAAGGTCGATTGATCCTCGGCGGCCCAATCGCAAGGAAGCAGAATGAAGCGAAGAGCAACTAACGAAGCACAGATCGAGAATACGCGGAGGTTTGTTCGTGCATACGGAGAGCTTGCCGGGTACGTCGATCGCATCGACGACCTGCAGCATCGCCTGGTGGCGACATATAAGGCAGCCGTCGAGTCTGCTCCGACGTATGGCACCATTGGTTCGATCTTGGAGCGATCAAGTTCAAGGTCTGAATCGATCTCGCGCAAAGCTGCGTGGATAGCGTCACACCAACTCAACTCACGAACCTTCGGCGTTGGCAACTTTGTTGTTCAGTCTCAGGGGGGGCGATCGTTCTCGCCGCTGATCAAGCAAGTCGACCGCCTGGGACACGAGCCAAGACCCGTGAACTACAAGAGTTTCCTGGACAAGCTCGAAGAACGCCCGTGGGAGCGTCGAATCGACGGTATCCTGGTCGATCCGGGCGACGAGCGAATCACGGTTGTGAAAGGGTGTTCGTTGGCGGCTGCGCCGGCGATCAAGCGACGCAAGGGCACGTATTCGGGGCCAAATCTGTGGGTCCCACGCGGTACGCCGCCCGCCCGGCGCGTATCACCGAAAAAACTCGCGGCACTAACGCTAGCTGAGTTCGTTCTGAGCTCGGCTTTCCCTGACTTTCAAGTCGACACCATTCTTGTGGTTATGAATACGGACGAGGGTGCGTGGGACTTTGAGGGATTCCGTTCCACCGGTACGCCGCTGCGGCACCTCGATGATGTGGCCGGCGATCTGTCCTGTTTGCCCACGGTGTGGCACGGCGATGTCTCTGGAGTCGGGCGCACTGGTACCGACTATCTGGATCAGGTGCCGTTGATTCCTGCGAGCAACGACTTCAACCGCCTGCCGGTTGATCGCGCCACCCGTTGTCGCATGATTCTTGAATACATGTGGTCGGTCCAGTCTGCATCGGACGACCTCACGGGGGTGACCGTCGCCCAAATTGCCGACGCGATTTCACGCCGCCACCTGCTGTGGTACACACACGATTGGCGTCGGCACGATTTGGAAGACTGCCTTGCTATGGGCGGCTTCATTGAGCGTCCGCGGTATGCGTCGAAGCAGTATGTGTTGACGCCGCTTGGTGTTTTTGAGGCTTTGGTTGCGCGTCAACAGATGCGGCCTGCTGCGACGTTTGCGTCGGAGAAGGACGTTACGTCGTATCTGTTGTCAGCGGTTCATCGGCAAGCCCGCTTGTGGGCACGGTATTCAGAGGGTGAGCAAGTTCTTGCCACTTCGCAGGGATAGCGAGCATCGAACTTGGATGGGACAATGAAATGAAAATTACACGTAAGTTTACCACGGACGGTCAATCACCCTTCGACAGCGTCGAGTGGACGACTCGCGCGTCGCGCATCTCGAACCCGGACGGCTCGGTCGTCTTCGAGATGAACGATGCCGAGGTGCCCGCCTCGTGGAGTCAGCTTGCCACCGACATCATGGTGAGCAAGTACTTCCGCAAGGCCGGCGTGCCCGAGGATGGCGGGCCCAACGGCATCGCTGCGCCGGGCTATGACAAGACCGACAAGAAGAAGCTCAAGAAGGGTGAGCCCGCCCGCACCGGGCCCGAGCGCTCGGCCAAGCAGGTGATCCATCGCCTCGCCGGCTGCTGGCGCCACTGGGGCGAGACGCACGGCTACTTCGATTCGGCCGCCGACGCGGAGGCGTTCTACGACGAGCTCGCGTGGATGATGACCAACCAGGTCACCGCGCCCAACAGCCCGCAGTGGTTCAACACCGGGCTCAACTGGGCCTACGGCATCTCGGGCCCCGCCCAGGGCCACTGGGTCGCCGACCCCGCGACCGGCGAGGTCAAGCTCGCCGACGACGCGTACAGCCACCCCCAGCCGCACGCCTGCTTCCTCCAGTCCGTGAGCGAGGACCTCGTCTTCGAGGGCGGCATCATGGACCTCTGGACCCGCGAGGCGCGGCTCTTCAAGTACGGCTCGGGCACGGGCACGAACTTCTCGAAGCTCCGCGCCGCGAGCGAGCCCCTCTCGGGCGGCGGCAAGAGCTCGGGCCTGATGAGCTGGCTCAAGATCGGCGACCGTGCCGCGGCCGCGATCAAGTCGGGCGGCACGACACGCCGGGCCGCCAAAATGGTCTGCCTCGACATGGACCACCCCGACATCCGCGAGTTCGTGAACTGGAAGGTCCGCGAGGAGCTGAAGGTCCAGGCGCTCGTCGAGGGCCAGCGGTTCCTGGCTGACAAGTCCAAGTCCTTCAAGACCACGGCCGACCGCCTCGGTCTCACGCTCGACTACGACTTCAACGGCGAGGCGTACAGCACCGTCTCGGGCCAGAACTCGAACAACTCGGTCCGCATCCCCGATTCCTTCTTCGATACGCTCGACGAGGGCGGACAGTGGCAGACGCATCAGCGGACCGACGGCGAGCCGGCCGTGTCGCACGACGCGGGTGAGCTGTGGGACGAGATCGCGTTCGCCGCGTGGCGGTGCGCCGATCCCGGCGTGCAGTACGACACGACGATCAACGCGTGGCACACCTGCCCGAGCGCGGGGCGGATCAACGCGTCGAACCCGTGCAGCGAGTACATGTTCATCGACAACACCGCGTGCAACCTCGCGTCGATCAATGTGCTGAAGTTCTACAACCCCGAGACGCGCGAGTTCGACGTCGAGGGGTACGAGCACGCGATCGATCTGTGGACAATGGTGCTGGAAATCTCGGTGCTCATGGCCGCGTTCCCGAGCCGGGATATCGCCGAGCGTTCGTACAAGTTCCGCACGCTGGGCCTTGGGTATGCCAACCTCGGTGCGATGCTGATGCAAGCGGGCATTCCGTACGACTCGGAGGACGGCCGGGCCGTCTGCTCGACGCTGACCTCGATCCTCACGGGCCGCTCGTACCGCAAGTCGGCCGAGCTTGCTGGCGAGCACGGCGCGTTCGCGGGGTACGCCGCGGATGAGAAGACGATGCTCCGCGTGATCCGCAACCACCGCCGGGCTGCGCACGGCGTCGCCCGCGGCTCGAGCGATTACGAGGACCTCCGCATCCGCCCGGTCCCCATCCACCACGACACCGCCAAGAAGGTGAACCTCGCCAACGCCAAGGACATCCTCGCCCACGCCACCAAGGCATGGGACGAGGCGCTGACCCTCGGCGAGAAGCACGGCTACCGCAACGCCCAGACGACGGTCATCGCGCCCACCGGCACGATCGGCCTGCTGATGGATTGCGACACCACGGGCGTCGAGCCCGACTTCGCCCTGGTGAAGTTCAAGAAGCTCGCGGGTGGCGGGTACTTCAAGATCGTCAACGCCTCGGTCACCCCCGCGCTCACCGCGCTGGGCTACGACACGACGCAGACGCGCGACATCGTCACGCACATCCTCGGCACGCTCGATCTCGACGTGCCGATGCCCGAGGGCTCGCCCGCCCAGCCGGGCGAGACCTTCGCCCAATTCCTCCGAGGCAAGGGCCTCAATGAGGACGACCTCGCGAAGATCACCGAGGGCCTGCCGGGCGTCTTTGAGTTGTCGTTCGCCTTCGCGGGTTGGTCGCTGGGCGACGAGGCGATCAAGCGGCTCGGCTTTGAGCCCGAGGACGCTGCGGCACCGGGCTTCAACCTGCTCGGCGAGCTGGGCCTGTCGCCCAAGCACGTCGAGGCGCTCAACCACGCGATCTGCGGCACGCAGATGATCGAGGGCGCACCGCACCTCAAGGACGAGCACCTGCCCGTGTTCGATTGCGCCAACACCTGCGGCACGCTCGGGACGAGATTCATCGCTCCCGAGGGCCACATCCGCATGATGGCCGCGGCCCAGCCGTTCATTACGGGTGCGATCTCCAAGACCATCAACCTGCCCAACGACGCGAGCGTCGAGGACATCCAGGAGTGCTACCGCCTCTCGTGGGAGCTTGGTCTCAAGGCCAATGCTCTGTATAGAGACGGCTGCAAGCTCTCCCAGCCGCTCTCGACCAAGTCGACCGATGGCACGACCGAGCTCGACGACGAGCTTGCCCAGGACGAGGTCGAGGCCGAACTCCAGGCCGAGGCTCTGGACGAGGTCGCCGGCGAGGTCGCGCAGGTCGCGTCGGCAACAGCAGCGGGGGACTCGGCTGTTGCTGAGAAGATCCGCGAGGTCATCGTCGAGCGGCCTATGCGTCGCCGGCTGTCCGACACCCGCAGTAGCATCACGCACAAGTTCAATGTTGCCGGCCACGAGGGCTACCTCACCGTCGGGCTCTACGACGACGGCTTGCCCGGCGAGCTGTTCATCACCATGGCCAAGGAAGGCTCGACCATCGGCGGCCTGATGGACTCGCTCGGCACCGCGACCTCCGTCGCGCTGCAGTACGGCGTTCCGGTCGAGTCGCTGGTCAACAAGTTCACCCACCAGCGCTTCGAGCCCGCGGGCATGACCGCCAACCGCGACATCCCATTCGCCAAGAGCCTCGTCGACTACATCTTCCGCTGGCTCGGCATGCAGTTCATCCCGGGCTACCGCGAGGCGAACGCGCCGCAGCGTCCGGCCGACAAGTCCGCTTCGACTTCATCCGCATCGACCCCATCTACAAAGGAGTCTTCTCGTTGGACCACGTCCGATGCTGCCCGAAGCGACCGGGCGACCGCACCCGCGTCGGGACCGGCTTCTTCGCCGACCGCCGGCGCCTCGTCCCCGGGCGTCTCGATGAGCGCCACGCTCGTCGAAACCAAGACCGAGACCACGACCGAGTCGGCCACGCTGTCGGTCGCGATGGAAGCGATGGGTGACGCGCCGCCCTGCGACGGCTGCGGCACGATCACCGTCCGCAACGGCACCTGCTACAAGTGCCTGAATTGCGGCAACTCGATGGGCTGCAGCTGATCCGTCAGTCGCAGCCACCGGATGTGGCCAGTCGTTCCTGAAGTGCTTGCCAGCAATGGCAGGGGACGAGGGAGCGGCTGGCCCACAGGCCACCACCCGGGGCTTGGCACCCGCGTCCGCGTTGACAAACGCATGGACAGTGACGCCAGCCGAGCCCCAGCCTCCCGCCCCGGACGGTCCCACCAGCCGTCCGGGGCATTTTTATGCACATAGGGCGAAGCTCGCCTTGGAGCGGGGTGCCGCGAGCCCGTCGTCAGGCGCCGCCGTCCCGCCCCTTCATGCAACACGCGGCTTGCACCCACGCGGCGAAAAACCGCGCTGGGGCACCCGCGAGCGCGCTTTCCGGGTCAAAAAATGTTGCCGTCGAACGGCCCGATAGTTGAACTATTTTGCCAGTACCGATACCGGTGGAAACCCGTTGGGGGACCGTGACGGGGGGTCGGTCCGAATAACGTGAAAAAACCTGGAAGTCGTTGGACAAATCGGGTTCCATTGTTCCCCGCTTGGAGGTATTGTTAAACCGTCCGCAGGCTGTGTCCGCAGCCTTCGCCGTCAGAGCAGAGGAATGAGAGCTCGAGCACACCGCTCGAGGAGGAGCGAGACAAGATGTCCAAGACACCATTTGCTATCGCGGCTGTCGCCGCGTTCACCGCTGGAGCGTCCGCGCAAATCGCGACGTTCACCTTCAGCGATCTCAACGGCTCGTTCGATGCCGGCACCAGCGTCTTCAACGCTGCCGCCGACGCGAACACGTCCGGTGACGCCACCCGTCTGCTCAACGCAGCGAGCGGCACGCCCGGCTCGGCCCAGTTCGACACCGGCTTCATGGCCGGCCTAACGAGCGCCGATTTCGATATCTCGCTCTCGCTGTCGGCCCCCTCGGGCGGCACGATTGCTGCGAACGGCACCTTTACGGTGACCGATCACAACGGCGACGAGATCATCGGCGACATCGCCGGCCTGTTCAGCACGCTCGGCCCGGCGATTTCGTACGACGGCGCACTCAGCAACGTCTTCTTCAACGACAACTCCGGCGACGGCACGTTCGACGGCCCCTCCGGCGGCTCGTTCAGCAGCGACTTCGCCCCGTTCATTGCACCCTTCGAGGGCACGATCGTCCAGCTGTTCTTCAGCCCGGGCTCGTTCTTTACCCAATCGTTCAGCAACGCGTCGGTCCTGGCGTCGGCCCTCGTCGTCCCCGATCCGATCCTGCCCCCTGCTCCCGGCAGCGTCGTCGCGCTGCTCGGTGCCGGTGCCCTCGCTTCCCGTCGTCGCCGCTAGTAATGTAATATGGATCGAGCGTCCAGCAACACACGGCCCGATGCCGTCCACATAGATTACCATTCCCGGATGAGAGAACCGGAACACCCCGGAGGAGAGATTTAACCATGAACCGCGCCACAACCATTGCTGCAATCGCGGCTGCCGCGCTCACGGCGGGGGCATCCGCCCAGATCGCCACTTTTACGTTCAGCGACCTCAACGGCGCGTTCGACAGCACCACCCGTGAGTTCACGGCGAATGCTTCGGCCGACACCTCCGGGGACGTGACTCGCCTCGTGAGCCCCGCCGGCTCGGCCCAGTACCAGGCCGGCTTCGCCGGCATGTCATCGGCCGATGTCAGCCTCTCGCTGACGCTCTCGAACATCACCGCGGCATCCGCCGACGCCGTGGGTTCGTTCACCATCACCGATGACAACGGCGACACCCTCACGGGTGACATGAACGGTCAGTTCACGCCCTTCGGCTTCTCGATCACCTACGATGGCCTGCTCTCGAACGTCATGTTCAATGACGTCACCAGCGACGGCAGCTTCGACGGCCCCTCCAGCGGTGCCTTCTCGAACGCCTTCAACGGTGCACCGTTCGACGGCGCGATCGTCCAGCTCTTCTTCGACTTCGGCGGCTTCTTTGCCAACGACTTCAGCGACACGCCCATCCTCGTTGATGGTCTGGTCGTTCCGGCACCGGCCTCGCTGGCCCTCGTCGGCCTTGGCGGCTTGGCTGCCACGCGTCGTCGCCGCTAAGGCAACGCCGCACGACACTGGCTCAGGCCAGCTCTCAGCAAACTCCTCCAACACCACCCCGCTTCGCGGGGTGGTGTTGTTTTGCACGTTCGCAAATGTTCTCGGTCGTGCTCGCGCGTCTAGACGCCCCCAGGGTCGGGCGACTCCAACGCTGATCGTCCGACGGGCAGCGCGAACCGATCGCCGGTTCGGCAATACTCCGAGCCGCCCATGCGTCCGACCGCCCTGAGCACATCCGGATCAACGTGCATGCGCTTGTTGACAGCCTCGTCCTCAATCCAGACGTGAACGACCCGCCCGAGAACCAGATTGCCCCCGCCGGGCTCTCCCGGATTCGTTCGATGCACAAACTCCGTCACGCACTCGAATGCGGCGGGCGATTCGATAACCCGAGGCGGCGCAACAACACGGCACGGCCCGCGCGTCAGCCCGACCAGATCGAACTCCGACTCCTCCGCCGGCAATGGCTCGGCCGCCCCCGCGACCTCGCGGATGTATCGCTCGCTCGCGATGTTCACGACAAACTCGCCCATGCCGCCCTCGCTCGTAGGCTTGGCGTTTCGCAGCGAGTCCTTCTCGCCGCCCTCGTGGGTGTTTGCTGGGCAGAACGCGACGGTCATCGGGTTCGATCCGACACCGGCGAAGAACGAGAATGGCGCAAGGTTCGCAACGCCCTGGGGTGAGACCGTCGAGACGAATGCGATGGGCCGAGGCACGACACACCCAATCAGCAGCTTGTACCGCTCGGCGACCGACAGCGACGCGGGATCGAATTGCTTCATGGGCCCACACTACCATCGCCCATGTCATCAGAGCTGCCACCACCGCCGTCGCCCGCGACGCCACCCGATCCCGAAAACACTGCTTCGGATCACGCCCGTGTGCTGAGCTGGGCAACGCTGCTCGCGCAGTGGACCGATTTCGCCCGGTCGGCGGTCGCGCTACCGGACACGCCGGTGGGCGCGCGTTGGAAGGCGGTCATCGCCGACATCATCGGGCTGCAGGCGCACGTGCACGCGCTCGCCGAGTTGCGGGCGATTGCGGCCGACGAGCGAGCGCTCGCGCTGGATCGTGCAGCGATCGCGATCCGCGAGCACATCGGCGCGATCCACACGGCGTGGCAGGCCGAGCCGATGCCCGAGACGCTTATCGAACTGATCGACGACGCCCGGCTCGCCCTGCTCATTGCGGGAGAGATGGGCGTCGCATGGATAGCCGACGCGGACATCCCCGCGATGCCGGTGCTCGATGAGGTGTGCGCCTCGATTGCCAGCGTGGCCGATTCGCACGGTCTTGAGCCGTCGCTCTGGATCGCCCGGCCCGGCACGCCCGTGTTCGCGGGCACGCCGATCGCGCAGCTGATCTCCGTCCACGCCGACGATGCTCGCCTGCTCACGCCGATCACGTCGGCCCTGGCGGTCATCGCGTCTGCCGTCGCGTCGTGCCGGCACGTGCAGGTCTACCGAGAGGTCGACATGGCCGCCGGCCGACCGGTCCGCGATCTGATCGTTCCGATGGACGAGACGCTGCCGGCGGGCCAGCCCATGCTCGAGCAGCGTGTCGATGGGAACGCGGGCGCGGGCGGTCTTCGGGCGTCGGCGGTGGGGGAGCCGGCTCGCCACGCCGAGGTCCAGCAGGCGGCGTTGGGCGGCGCGACGTTGCCCGTGATTCAGCCCGAAACGCCGTGGCTGGTCGAAGATCAGACGCCCCGCGCGTGACCCGAAAAATCGACGGCGTACCCTTCCTCTACACCTCTCACACACTCGAAAGCGAGACACAGATGGCCACCAGCAGAGCGAAGATCTCCATCATCGGTGCGGGCAACGTCGGCGCGACCTGCGCCCACTGGGCGGCTGCCAAGGAGCTCGGCGACATCGTCGTGCTCGACATCCCCGATAAGGAGGGCGTCGCGAAGGGCAAGATGCTCGACCTCGCCTGCTGCGGCCCGATCGAGGGCTTCGATTCGGCGATCACCGGCACCTCGGACTACGCCGATATCGCCGGCTCCGACGTGGTCGTCATCACCGCGGGCATCCCCCGCAAGCCCGGCATGAGCCGCGACGACCTGATCGAGACCAACGTCAAGATCGTCAAGAGCGTGAGCGAGAACATCAAGAAGCACGCGCCCGACTCGATCGTCATCGTTGTCTCCAACCCGCTCGACGCGATGGTCTACACCGCGTGGAAGGCAACCGGCTTCCCGACCAACCGCATCATGGGCCAGGCCGGCTCGCTCGATGTCGCGCGCTTCCGCACGTTCATCGCGTGGGAGATCGGCTGCTCGGTCGAGGATGTCCAAGCGCTCCTGCTCGGCGGCCACGGCGACGACATGGTCCCGCTGCCCCGCCTCACCTCGGTCCACGGCATCCCCGTGACTGACCTTCTTCCTGAAGCGACGATCACCGCGTGCGTCGATCGCGCCAAGGTCGGCGGCGGCGAGGTCGTCAAGCTCATGGGCACGAGCGCCTGGTACGCCCCCGCGTCGGGTACAGTCCAGATGGTCGAGGCGATCGTCAAGGATAAGAAGCGCATCATCCCCTCGGCCGCCTACTGCGATGGGCAGTTCGGATCGAAGGGCCTTTTTGTGGGTGTGCCCGCGCTGCTCGGCAAGGACGGCGTCGAGAAGATCGTCGAGTTCAAGCTCGACGCGGCAGAGCAGAAGCTCTTCGAAGAGTCGGCCTCGCACGTCGAGGACCTGGTCAAGACCGTGACCAAGCTCTTCCCCGAACTCGCCTGACTTCGGCCAATACCGGTATTTCGAAAGCCCACACTGTTCGACGGGGTGGGCTTTTTCGTGCACGCTGGGCGATGAATTGCTTCGGTCCGCATCACCCGAGCGTCACGCGGCCGATCTGCTCGGAACAACCATCCGCATCGCGGGTGTTGGAAACTCCGCACCCCGCACGGTGCGACCCGCGTTCGGCCACTCCGGCCGGCGCACAAATCAGAGAGGCCCACGCCATGCCAGCCCCCGTCACCGCCACCGCAGCAGCCGTCACCGTCGCGTTCGTCACCACCGTTTGCCCCGCCCCCGCGAGTGCCCAGTCGATCGCCGGCACCACGCTCGTGCAAACCGCGGTGCTGGCCCAGGCCGGCTCGGCGGAAGACAACGAGCCCGTCCGCAACATCGAAGAGTGGAACCTGCCCTCACGCGGCGAGCAGCTGGCGATCTCGGGCTATGACCCCGTCGCCTACTTCCCCGAGGGCGGCAGCAAGCCGACCAAGGGCGACAAGAAGATCACGGCCGAGCACGAGGGCGTGACTTACCGCTTCAAGACCGCGAAGAATCGCGACCTCTTCCTCGCCAAGCCCGATCGCTACGAGCCCGCGCACGGCGGCTGGTGCTCCTACGCGATGCTCGAGGGCGGCAAGACCGAGCCTAACCCCAAGACCTTCATCGTGCAGGACGACCGCTTGTTCCTCTTCTACAACGCGTGGGGCACCAACACCCGCTCGCTCTGGGAGAAGAGCGACCACGACAGCCAGGCATCGACCTCCGACACGCAGTGGGAGTCGATCTCGGGCGAGGAGAAGCGTCAGGTCGAGGCGGCAAACTAGGTATCCGAACTGGGTATCAACGAAGTAAGTCGCAACAAGAAACGGGCGGACTCCGATCGTCGGAGTCCGCCCGTATTGCATTTCCAAGGTCGGCGAATGTCGACCGGCTTCGGCGATCAGCGCCGACGGCGTGACGCGCCGAGCACGCCGAGGGCCAGCACGCCCACGCCCGCGGGTGCGGGGACGGTCACCGAGATGTTGTCAATCGAATAGTCCGCGAAGGCCGGCCCGAAGAAGAACCCGGGCACCGCGCCCGAGATCTGAAACTCGGTCACGTTGGCGAGGATGTCCGCAAAGGTCGCTCCGGCGGGCAGTTCGGGCTCGAAAGTCATCAGGTTGGTGCTGCCGAAGCCGATCCAGCCGGCGGGGGTCGTGGCGGAGCTTGGGTCAGGAAGCGTGACGGAGAGCGTGGTCCACTCCGGGTTGTCAAAGACGCTGAGCGTGCCGAGCTGGAAGTAGACGCCGGCGGGTCCGTCAATGCCGACGATGTCGCTATTGAAGAGCGTGACGCCGATCGGGCGGAAGGTCTGGTTGCCGATGAAGTCCGTGAGGGAGTTCGTCTTCACGTCGACGCTGAAGACCACGTCGGAGAAGCCGGAGTAGTCGCCGAGGAAGCCGGCGTTGGCCGGCTCGCCGACGCCGCCCGTGCGGAGGCTTGGGAACTCGATCTGGCCAACGGTGCGGGCGACGCCGCCGGGGTTGCCGCCGGTGGGCTCGAAGAGTGCGTTGCCGGAGAAGCCGTCGTTTGAGCCGCCGTCGAAGGTTGCGACGGTGTTCTCGGCAGCATGCGCCATGCTGGCAAGTCCGGTGATCGCCACGGCGATGGTCAGGTTGCGTGTGTGCATTGCTCTTTCCTCCTGATGTCGTGTCGTCCCCATGGGCTTCCTGCTGCCGGTGGGCACGTGTGTGGGCGCTCGATCTTGTGTGCCAACAGTGGCACGCTTGTGTGCCAACAGTGGCACGGATCGGCGTTGTGATCAGCATCTTCGGTGGGCGGCATGGTGTCAAGAAAGTTTCTAGGAAACTTTTGCCGGCCATTGCGGCGTCGGTTTCGGGCAGGTACCGTCCTCGTCCCGGAGACGCTCCCATGGCAGACAAACACTCGGCAGCACCGTCTGACAGGCACGTGCCAATCGGGCTTGAAGCATCGATGACGGAGGTGGGACGAGACCTCGTGGATGCCATGGTCACGGTCTTGGCCGAAGTGCCCGGGTCGCCGCGTGGGCCGCAAGCCCTTGCCACGACACTCGGGCTCGACAAGGTGCTCACGAGCCGGATGCTCAAAGCGACACGAAGCCGAGACCCGATGGCCGCGTTGCACAGCGCGCCGGGGCCCGAGCCCATTCGTCGGCTGCTGCGGGCAGCTCGGAAGAAGGGTGTTCGCTCTGACGCTGTCGAGGCCGCGATGTCGGCTGTCGATCGGTTTGAGGCGCTGATCCGCGACGATCTTGGCGACCGGGCTGCGCTCGATGCGATCATCGCGGCCTGGCTTCCCGAAGCGCGGCGCGAGTTTGAGCTGCGCGCGAAGCAATCCGCGTTCAAGGCCATGAGCCACATCAAGGGCGCCATGGTCGAGCTCAACCTTGGCGCCGTCGTGCTCGCGCCGTCCGACGACGGCGAGCGGATCGACGTGCTCTGGCTCATCGGGCTGCTCGGGCTTCGGCGTCTTCGCCCCGAAGCCGTCGTCAAGTTCTCCACGCGCCGTATCACCGAGGGCGACTCGCCTCGCACGCCCATGACGCTCGAGGGCAAGCCCGCCGAAGACCTCACGGCCGCGCGCGTCGAGGCGTTTTGTGAAGCCGATGCCGCGCCGCTCGACGTCCGCCGCGTCGGTGACGTCATGCACTACATGCTCGGTGGCGATGACTTTGGCCCGCGTTCGGGCCGGGACGTCGTGTGCGTCGAGGTCAACCGGCGTGAGCTGCCGCGCTTCGTTCCAGCTGGCAGCGGAAGGTTGAGCTACGTCTTCAGCGAGGTCGGCACGCCAGCCAAGTCGCTCGTGCTCGACGTGCTTGTGCACGAGTCGCTGTTCACGCGGGCCAGACCCGAACTACTGATTTACGACACGTCTCTCGAAGGCGTCGCGTCGGTCAACGACCGCTCACGCGACGCAGACCGCGTCGACATGGTCGAGTCGCTCCAGCCGATGGGGCGCGGTGCGTCGGGCCTGCGCGTCAGGACGATGCCGAGGTACACGGATCTGTTGAGCCGGATGCTAAACGCAACCGGACTCGACGAGCAGGCCTTTGGCGTGCACCGCTGCGAGATTGATTATCCCGTCTACGGCTCACAGATTGCTGTCGCGCTCACGCCCGACGAGCAATGAGCGTCGAGAGATGCCGCACCGCGATCAGTCGCGATTGAGCACGCGCTGGCGATCGCGGCACGCGTGGACGAAGCCGGGTACGCGCTGCTCGGGCAGGCGGTTGAGGCCCGCCGCGAGCGCGAGCGACATCAGATCGGGACGGGGCTTATCGCTCACCTTTTTGCGAAGCGAAGCGAGTCGGCGCTCGATCGCTTTCCGCGTGCGGAAAAGAGCCGCGGCCATGTCCTCGATCGAGAGGTGCAGCGCGATGAAGCGCAGCACCTCAATCTCGGCGTAGGTCAGCTCGCCGAGCACGCCGGGATCCGTGGGCCGCTCGGCCCAGCGGATGTCTTCTTCGTCGATCTCGGGTGCGAAGGGAGAAAGCTCGCCGCCGATCATCACACAGACGACCTCGCCCGTGCTCGCGAGGGTCTCGCGGACGCATAGGTAATCGACGGCACGACCCGCGACCAGGTCGCGGAAGATGAAGTGCGATTCGTCGTGGTCCGTCGCCCGGCGGATGAGGTTGATGCGCTCGTTGACATACGCGTCATCGCGGGCGGCTGCCATGCGCAGGTCCGTCGCGCCGGCATCGCGGGCCGAGGCGTTGGCATAGTGCAGCCGACCGTCGCGGCAGTAGACAGCGACCCGCACCGTTGGATTGAGGTGCAGGAGCGTGTCGAATGCCGTGCCGTTGAGTGGCGCGGTCGTGGGAGCGGTGGTGGGGGCCTGGCCTTGGATGGGCCGGGCCTGCTGACGGATTGGTGTCGAGTTCATGTGAGGTTTCCCCGGTGTTTACGGGGTATTCGCCGAGGAACGTTCAAAGGTTTTTGGAAGCTGCGAGACTTCGTCAGCAATCCGCCGCGACCTCGGGAAAACCAGCGCGGATAACGCAGAATCGGTCCTTTTAGTCCACTGCTGGGCGCTGCCCAGGCGTCGTTTGCAACGTGTTTGTCAGCCCGTCCGGCGGCAGGGCGGTTCGCAGAGCAGCAAAGACATCGGCCGGCACTTCGATCACAGTGCCGTGCCGGAATCCTCGAGGCAGCCCGAGGAGCGTCGGACCGTGGGTCCATCGCACGAGATCCCGCGATCGCCAGAGCTGGTAGTAGTTCGCGTGGTAGCGGTCGACGTACATCCACCACCAGCCGCCGAACCGCGCGAACGTCGCCCCCTCGTGCCAGGGCGGGCTGATGCCCTCGCTCGGCGGTAGCGACCAGGGCCCGAGCGGCGTCGGCGCAGTCGCGAGGCGGATCCGCTTCATCGCCTTTGGTCTGAGCCGGGCGTCCTTGATCGCCATAACCCATCGGCCCTCGACTCGGTTCTCGACCGGGAACATCGTCGAGTCGATGACCGTGTACCCCGGGTCGTACAGCACCTCGGGCTGGCTGAACCGCTCGAAGTCTTTGGTGAGCACGCGGTAGATGCGGTGGTTGAGCTTCTCGCCGCCCGCCGTCGCCGGATCGCGCAGCCCAACGATCGTGCTCGAGTAGTGGATCATCCACTCGTCGCGATCTTCGAGCCAGACAAGTTCGGGCGCCCAGCAGTTCCAGGTCTTGGGCACGCCGGCCATGATCCGAAGCACCCGCGGCTCGGACCACGTCAGCAGATCGCGCGAGGTTGAGTACCCGATGCCGTCCGCGACGTGGGTCGTCCAGACGCAGTGGTACACGCCGTCGGCGTCACGCGCGATGTGCGGGTCGCGGATGCCCAGCTCCGTCCGGATGATCGGCAGCCCCGCGCGCACGGGCGTCCACGCGATGCCATCGCGCGAGGTGTACATCACCAAGTGCGGCGGCTCGGCGAGGCGAAAGCCCGCGAACACCAGACGCGGCGGATCGGCCGCGGGCTCGCGCGCACGCACCGCGAGTGCCCCGTTGCCAGCCGAGAACGTATCTCTACCGGCGCAGCCCCAAAGCATGGGCAACGCAATGAGGGCGAGCGTCCGCACGAGCTTGGGCACGCTACTCAGCCGCGGCCTCGGCTCGCACTTCCTTGTACACGCCGTTGTCCACGAAGCCCTGCAGCTTGCGCGCTCGCACGGGGTGCTGGAGCTTGCGGATCGCCTTCGCCTCGACCTGGCGGACGCGCTCGCGGGTGACCTTGAAGATTCGGCCGACCTCTTCGAGCGTGTAGGTGTAGCCGTCGCCGATGCCGTAGCGGAGCTTGATGATCTCGCGCTCGCGGTAGGTCAGCGTCTTGAGTACGCCCTCGATGCGCTGCTGGAGCATCTCGCTGGCAGCCGAGTCCGAGGGGCTCTCGGAGCGCTCGTCCTCGATGAAGTCGCCGAAGTAGGAGTCCTCGCTCTCGCCGACCGGGCGGTCGAGGCTCACGGGCTGCTTCGAGATCTTCATCACCCGGCGGACCTCGACGATGTTCATCTGCGCGATCTCTGACAGCTCTTCGAGTGTGGGCTCGATGCCGTTGGCTTGCAGATAGTCCTTCTGGAAGTTCCGCAGCTTCGACATGGTCTCGATCATGTGCACGGGGATGCGGATGGTGCGGGCATGGTCGGCGATGGCGCGGGTGATCGCCTGGCGGATCCACCACGTCGCGTAGGTGCTGAACTTGTAGCCGCGCTTGTACTCGTACTTGTCGACGGCACGCATCAGGCCCGTGTTGCCCTCTTGGATGATGTCGAGGAACGAGAGCCCGCGGTTGCGGTACTTCTTCGCGATCGATACGACCAGGCGCAGGTTGCCGCCCGAGAGGTCGCGCTTCGCCTGCTCGTACTCCCAGAAGACGGTGTTGATATCGCGTACGCGCTGGGCGAGCTGGTCGGGCTCCTCGAGCACGAGCGAGCGCAGGCCCGCGAGCTCCTCGCCCATCACAGCGATGTCATCCGGATCGCGCATCGCCCGGTCGCGACGCGACTCGGTCTTGGCTGCGGCCTTCGCCTCGGCCAGCTCGGTCGAGAGGTCGTCCATCTTCTTCGAGATAGACCGCAGCTTGCGCATCAGCGGCACGATCCGGCCCGTGCGCAAGCAGAGCTCCTCGGTCAGCGCCGCCATGCGACGGCGACGGATCGCGATGCGATCGGCAATCGCCTGCCGCTGGGCCTTGGTGGGCTTGGGCGTGGTGTGCAACGACTCCCAGTCCTGCTGGTTCAACTCGAGCAACCGCTCGATGGTCGCGAGGTTGATCGGAATGCGCTTGGCGATCTTCTCTTTGGCGTTCTCCTCGGCTGTGGAGATGCGCATCGTGCGGTCGAAGGGCAGCTTGCCCGCGTCGACCTGCTTGAGCGTGTCGACCGCCTGGGCGAGGATGTAGTCGCTCTCGAGGCAACGCCGGCGGAAGACCATGCGCGTCGTCTCGATCTTCTTCGCCAGGCGGATTTCCTCCTCGCGCGTCAGCAGCGGGATCGAGCCCATCTGCGTGAGGTACATCCGCACCGGATCGTCGATGCGCTTGCCCTCCTCGCCCGGTGCCTCGGCCAGCTCCTTGGCGAGCCGTTCGACCTCGGCGTTGGTGATCGGGCGCGCCTCGGCGTCGCCCTGCTCGGCGGCGAGCGCGTCTTGCTGGTCGCGCCCAGCCTCGGCCAGGGTCTTGCGCAGGTCCGACGCGAGCGACACGCGCTCGCCGCCCGTGACCGACACAGCACGCGCCGGCTTGCCCGTGCCCTTGTAGGGGCCGAGGTGCAGCTGCGACAGCGGGTTGTGCCCGCCCTCGACGCCATTGGCGAGGCGCTGGCGGTGCAGGCGTGCGCGGTACTCGAGCTCGTCGACCAGCTCGATGCCGGCACGATCGATGATGACCAGCAAACCGTCGATCTGCTCGGGGTCGACCATCTCGTCGGGGAGGGTGTTGTTGACCTCCTCGTACGACAGCCATCCGCGCTCGGTGCCCATCGCGATGAGCTGGACGATCGCGGGATGCGCGTTGTTGGTCAGGTCGATCATGGCGTCTCTTTCCCCGGAAAGGGCTTCGGCACGCGGGAGCTTCGGGCCGACCGTGGCCCTCGGCCCGCGCGGGCCGCAATACACAACGAACAATCTCCACGCCCAGCGTTTCCGCTCGGCGGGCATTTCAGAATCGATCACGCGTCGGTGCGTGGTCGGTTGCGCAGGTTCGCCCCGCGCGAGCGTTTCGCTTCGATGCTGCGTTGCAGCCGTTCGATGTCGGACAGACCCTCGCCCGCGCCAGCGATAGCCGGAGACCCGCCGGCCGGAGTTTGCTCGGTGAGCAGTCGGAGCGTGTCGGAGAAGTGCCGGCTCAGACGATCGGGCTTGGCTTCAGTGATCCGCTCAACGCAGTCGGCGAGCTGCACGGCCGCGGCCTTGGCAGCCTCGTCTTCGAGGTGCGTCAGCGTCGCGCTGAGCGATGGATGGGTGCCGGCATCGGCAAGTTCACAAACGCTGTGCGCAACGGTCCCCATATGCCGCGAAGCGTAGGCCTCGGGCGCAATCAGAGGCCGATGTTCGTTGGGCAATCCGGCGAGCAACGCTGGCTCAACCAGGATGCAGCCGAGCAAGTGTTCATGTGGGTTCAGCGAGGACTCGGTCACGGGGCGCGTGACGGATTCACCGTCGCCGCCGTGGTCGCCTTCTCTGTCGCTTGCTGTTGAAAATGAGCGTCCCGCGGGACGCGTGGCGCTGCGGATCAGATCACGCAGCGACGACGTGGGCAGGCCCGTTGCGCTCGAGAGCTTCCGGACCACCGCGTCGTAGCGGGCGATCTGGTTTGGGTTCTGCAAATCGCGCAGCCCGAGCGTCGCGAGGGACCGGACCTCTTGTTCGACCGCTGAGGCTCGGGCGGCGGGTTTTGTTGGGTCGAGGTCCTTCATCAGCCGCTCATACCGGAAATCGATGATGGATTGTGCGCTCTCGATCATCGTGCGGAACATCTCGATCCCGCCCTCGCGCTTGAACATCTCGTCCGGGTCCTTCGCGGGCGAGTCGGCCGGCGGCGTCGCGACCATCGCCTCGATGCCCGTGCGCAGGAAGATCGCTGCGGCACGGTCGGCCGCCTTCTGCCCGGCGTTGTCGTTGTCGAACACAAGCACAACGCGGTGGGCGAGGTCTTTGGCGCGCTTGATGTGGCTCTCGGTGAACGCGGTGCCGAGCGGCGCGACAGCGTTCGTGAAGCCGTGCTGGTGGCAGGCGATCACGTCGGTGTAGCCCTCGACGACGAGGATGATGCCGGTGCGCTGGATCGTGTTGCGGGCTTGCTCGTAGCCGTAGAGCGTTTCGGACTTGTTGAAGGCGGGCGACTCGGGCGTGTTGAGGTACTTCGGGTCGTCCTCATCGCGGAGCTTCCGGCCGCCGAAGGCGATCGGCCGACCGATCTGATCGAGGATCGGAAAGACCAGGCGGTTGCGCAGGAAGTCGAAGTAGCCTGAGCTGTTGGTCCGCTCGCGCACGAGCCCAGCCGCCTCGAAGGCGTTGAGCGCGAGTCGCTTCGACTCCACCGTTGAGAACAGCCCGTCCCAGCGGTCGGGCGCTGCGCCGAGTTGGAAGAGCTCTGCCATCTCCGCCGAGATACCGCGCTGCTCGATCGCCTCGCGTGCCAGCGCCCCGTGCGTGGGGTGCCGGAGGATGGCGCAATAGAAGTCTCGCGCGGCGCCGCAGGCGTCGCGCACCGCGGCGACGGTCACCGCGTTCGGGTCGTCGTTCTCACGCGTCGGCGTACGCGAGAGGACGACGCCGAACTGGTCGGCCAGATGCGAGATCGCCTCGGGGAACGACATGCCGTGGTATCGGGTGACGAACGAGAAGACGTCGCCGCCCGCGCCGCACGCGAAGCACTTGAAGATCTGCTTCTGCGGCGAGACGTACATCGAGGGCGACGTGTCGTCGTGGAACGGGCACACGCACGCATACTCACGCCCCTTGGGCTTGAGCGCGATGTGATCGCCGATCACGCGAACGATGTCCGCCGCATCGCGCACACGCTCTTTGTCGTCATCGAATGTGGCGTGCATTGCCAACGGACAGGACTCCTCGCCAGCGCACGGGGATCGCGCTGGCACGGCGGGCGATTCTTGCAGGCCGGCGGTGCGTGTGCGACAGCCGGCGTGATGTCAGCGGACGGGCGGTAGCGAGCCTGCGATCTCGAGGGCGCGTCGTGCGCCGCCGGGACCGCGGGGTCGGCGGGCGGAAGGGTGAGGCGGGCGCCCGCGTGGTGCCCATGCGTGGATCCGAGGGTGATTGGTATGCCGGGGGTGGGCGTCGTGCCCGCCGGTACCGGCCGAGGTCTCGGATCTCGCGCAGATGTCTCCAGTGCTATTCCTACCCCGACCCCCGCGGGTTGCAACCCAATCGGGGTGAATGCCGCTCCTGCGGGGCAATCTCGGGTGGGGCTGGGAGGGGCTGGTCGGGGGCCGTGAGGTCGCTGATTGGCCGTCACGGCACTCTGAAGGCGGCTATACACGCCGTATGAACTCGCCAGACCCGCGGCATCGCCGACGCGCAACGATCTTCTCGGGCCGGGTGCAGGGCGTTGGTTTTCGGGTCCGGGCCCGGTCTGTCGCGCAGCAGGCCGAGCACGCCCACGCGATCACCGGCTGGGTGCGCAACGAGCCCGATGGCACCGTCCGCCTGGAGGCCCAGGGCACCCCGGACGCGGTGGCCCGGTATCTCGCGGACGTGCGGGCGGAGATGGGGTCGCTCATTGTCGGCGAGGCGGACGTGCCCGCAGCCGAGTTGGAGGGTGAGACGGGCTTCGAGATTCGATACTGACGCGGTCTCTGCGGGCGGCGCGTACCGTGCACGACCAAGGAGTAGGGGAGCCGGTGATGCTTGTACTCATGGATATCGACCAGACGATGCTCGCCTCGCGGAACTCGGGGCTTCGCTCGATGGTCGCGGCCGGCACGTCACTCTTTGGCGAGGGTTTTCACGCCGAGGGCATGAGCGTCTCCGGCCGGATCGATCCGTTGCTGGTCGCCGAGATCCTGACGCTCAACAGCATCGAGCCCGCGCCGGACACCGTCGCCGCCTTCCGCCGGCGCTACGCCGAGACCTTCGAGGCCGGGATTGCTCAAGACATCGAGGTCTGGTCATTGCCGGGCGTGACCGAGCTGCTCGCAGCAATCGAGCGGGAAGCCGACCTGACACTCGGCGTGCTCACCGGCAACTTCGAGGAAACCGGCACGCTCAAACTCAACGCGTCGGGCATCGGCATCGACCGGTTCGTGGTTCGCGTGTGGGGCGACGACTCGCCCCACGAGGTGCCGCACCGCGACCACCTGCCCGGCGTCGCGATCGAGCGGTACCGCGACGCGGTCCGGCGCGATGTCGAGGCGGGCGATGTGCTCGTGGTCGGCGACACGGTCCACGACGTGCGGTGTGCGCAGGCGCACGACTGCCGGAGCTTGGCTGTCGCGACCGGACACACCTCGGCAGGCGACCTCCGCGTGACCGGCGCGGACCTCGTCGTGGAAGACCTGACCGACACAGACGGGCTCATGCAATGGATCACACGAAAGGTGCGGGCATGAAAGGTGCGGGCATGACGGGCGGTGCACAGGCGATCGAGTCGCCGCACCCGGTGCGGGCGAGTGAGCGGGCGGCGAGCATCGACGTGCTCCGAGGCTTCGCGTTGCTGGGCATCCTGGGCATGAACATCATCGTGTTCGCGTGGCCGTTCATCGTGACAATGGACCCCTCGTTCATGGGCCCCTATGAGGGTGGCGCGAAGTGGGGCTTCCGCGCGATGAACCTGCTGATCTTGGGCAAGATGGTCTTCATCTTCAGCGTGCTCTTCGGCGCGGGCGTGGTGTTCTACAGCCGGAAGTTCGAGAGCGGGCGACTCGCCGAGGGCGCGGGCCTCTGGTACCGCCGCATGGCGCTGTTGTTGATGCTTGGGGTCGCGCACGCGTGGCTGCTCTGGTACGGCGACATCCTCGTGTGGTACGCCGTGGTCGGTCTGGCCGCGCTGTGGTGGTTGCGCAAGCTGCCGGTCTGGGCGATGATCACGATATTTGCCGTGGTGCTCTTGTACTTCGTGCCGGTCGCCGGCGCGTTCGCGATGTTTGGTCAGCCCGCGTTCAACCCGGATCAGGAGTGGTATTGGAACCCCACGGCCTTCGAGAATGAGCTGGCCGTCTACGCGGGAGAGCACGGCACTTACCTCGCGCCAACCTTCCACCGCATGATCACGACGACTTTGTTCTACCTGCTCTTCCTCCCGTTTATGTACGGCCCCTACCTGCTCGGCGCGATGCTGCTCGGCCAAGCGCTCACGCGGCTCGGCGTGCTCACGGGCCGGCGTCCGCTCGGCCTGTATGTGGCGATGGCGGCGATCGGCATTCCGGTCGGTCTGCTCCTCGCTTGGCAAGGCCTCGCCGGCATCGAGGCGACGGCGCTCGCTGGCGACGAGCCCGTCTGGTGGCGCGGGGCGCTCGCGGCGCTGTCCCAGCCCATCCAGAGCCTCGGATACGTCGGCCTGGTGCTCGCTCTCTGGAAGTCTGGCGCGATGGGCCCGGTCGCCACGGCCCTCGCCGCGGTCGGTCGCATGGCGCTGACCAACTACCTCCTCCAAACAATCATCTGCACGACGCTCTTCTACCCGCACGGCTTCGGGCTCTTCGGCACCGTCCCCTACCCGCACCTCTGGGGCATCGTCGCGGGTGTCTGGTGTGTGAACATCGCGCTGAGTTTGGTCTGGCTCCGCTACTTCCGCTTCGGCCCCGCCGAGTGGCTCTGGCGCTGCCTGACGTATCTGAAGCTCGAGCCGATCCGACGGCGTTCCGACCCGGCGCCTGTCGGTTCCTAACGCTGCGGCAAGCGCGGCATGTGTGGACCGCATGTCGGTCGGCGGTGGACAGTCACCGCGGTGGTAGACTCCCGCGATGACCACCGGCATGGGCGCGAGTCTGCGGGCAATCTGTTCGGATTTCTACATCAACCACAAGGTGGGCGTGAAGCTCGACCTGCCGCGCGGCCGGGAGACCGTCCTCGAGCTCTTCGAGCGCGTCCGCCGATCGCATCCGGATCTCGGCCAGTTCCGCCGATACAAGGACGAGCTCGCCCTCGAGACCGCACCCGGCGTCGAGCGCAGCCAATGGGTCGCGGTGCGTTCGAGCAACATCCGCTCGGGCGTGGTGAACCCCGACGATCTGGGCGAGGCATACGCGCTGCACCGCGACGTGCTCGAGACCGCGCCCTATTTCATGTCAATCTCGCCGCTGGACATCGACTTCGTTGAGTTGCTCTTTGGATTCGATCTCGAAGCCCGCGGCAACCACGACACGATCGTCCACCGAACCCTCTTCAACGGCTCGGCGATGGGCGACGTCCTAGACATGCCCGGCGCACTGCCCATCGATTGCCAGCCGATGCTGGGCGTCGCGCTCGACACGGCGGCCGGCGGCACGGTCGAGGCCCACTTGGAAATCAAGACCCGCGGCGGCGGCAGCTCACCCATGGCGGGCGATCTCCGCGAGCGCGAGTCGGCCGAGCCGATCTCTGTGTATCTCACCGTCCGCCGATACAACCCCGCCAGCGATCTCAAGGACTTGCCCGCCGTGCTCGACGCGCTGGCTGCGCGGGGCGAGGAGTTGCTCGCCGAGCGGATCGTGCCCGGCATCATCGTGCCGCTGCGCGAGGCGCTGCTCTCGGGGAACGGCTGAGCGTGCAGGCGGTGCTTGGGCAGTCATCCGGGGCAGTCGGCGGCGTGCTCGTCTGGATGGGCCTGCTCGTCGGGCTGACCATCGCGGGCGGCGTCGTCATGATCGCCGTCCGGAAACGCGCCCTGTCGCGCGATCAGCAGTCGATCGACACCGGCGGCCTGATGGACTCCCTCAAGGCGGCCCGCGACGCGGGCGACCTGTCCGAAGAAGATTTCCGAGCCGCCCGCCTTCGGCTGCTCGGGCTGGATCAGGCGGACGCGACTGGCACTTCGCGACCCCTCCCGCCCGCCGCTGCAGCGCGTGCCCCCTCAACGGCTGATTTCCGGTCTGACCGTCAAGCCAAGCCCGGGTACGACCTCACGGGAGACCCGCTGCCGCCGAACGCATCGGACGACGAGCCGCCCGCGTGATGCTGCTGAGAACACGCGCCGGACGTGGATAAGCCCGCGGCGGACCTGCACGGCGTGTGGACTGTGCCGGCTGTGACGGCACCTCGGGCGTCAATCACGAGCCAATCGGGCACGCTGCGCTTGGCTTTGCATGTCGGGCGCGCGAAGATATCGGCAACACATCCGAGCGCCCATGCACCGGGCGGCGGGGTCGGGCTCACGGAGGGCCGTCGCACCGCCGATACTGGGCATGCAGGGCGCGTTCGGCCGATCGCAAGATCGCCGCGGGTGCGTCTCCGGCTGGCGGGTGCCGTGTGGGCCTGCGGCGCGAGCGTTGTTGAGCGGTAGAAGCTGGCAGAGATGCTGGTGAGGGCGAAGGCCCGAGAGGACCACGATGGCGAAGAACACCGGCGGCAACGACGGACCGACCGACACCACCACCGAGGGCGGCGAGGGCTTCCGCGGGCGAAAGGTCACGACGTGCTCGTTCTGCGGCAAGACCAGCCGCGACGTGGGCCCCATGGTCGAGGGGCCGAGCGAGGTCTATGTCTGCTCGAACTGCGTCGACCTCTGTCAGAACATCTTCCGGCAGGAACGCCGGCGCGTGTCGTCGGTCAGCACGACGCTGTCCGACGTGCCCTCGCCCCGCGAGATCGCCGAGTTCCTGAACCAATACGTGATCGGCCAGGACGCGGCCAAGCGGACGCTGAGCGTCGCGGTGTATACGCACTACAAGCGGCTGCTCCACGCCGAGAGCGACGAAGCCGACAACATCGAGCTGGATAAGAGCAACATCCTGCTCGTGGGCCCCACCGGCTCGGGCAAGACGCTGCTCGCACGGTCGCTTGCCCGCATGCTGAAGGTGCCGTTTGCGATCGGCGACGCGACCACGCTCACCGAGGCGGGCTACGTCGGCGAGGATGTCGAGAACCTGCTGCTCAAACTTTTGCAAGCGTCGGACTACGACGTCGAGCAGGCCCAGCGCGGCATCATCTACATCGACGAGGTCGATAAGGTCGGCAAGACCTCCAGCAACGTCTCGATCACGCGCGATGTCTCGGGCGAGGGTGTCCAGCAGAGCCTGCTCAAGATGCTCGAGGGCACCGTCGCCAACGTGCCTCCCCAGGGCGGCCGAAAGCACCCCGAGCAGCAGTACATCCAGATCGACACGCGGAACATCCTGTTCATCTGCGGCGGCACGTTCACAGGCATGCCCGAGATCATCCGCCGGCGCATCGGTCGCAGCCGCATCGGCTTCGCATCGGGCGGCGAGTCCGTCGGTGAGATCAAGGACCACGAGCTGCTCGCCCAGGTCTCGCCGGATGACATCGTCGAGTACGGCATGATCCCCGAGCTTGTCGGCCGACTTCCCATCGTCACGCCGCTCATGCCGCTCACCGAGGAGGCACTCGTCGAGATCCTCACCGAGCCGAAGAACGCGCTGGTGCGTCAATACCAGCACATGTTCGGCCTCGAGGGCGCTTCGCTCTCGTTCACCGACGGCGCACTCCACGAGATGGCAAAGATGGCATCGAAGCGCAACACGGGCGCCCGCGCACTCCGCGGCGTGCTCGAGGACATCATGCTCGACCGCATGTACGAGCTACCCGACCTCGACAACGAGGGCATGGAGTACGTCATCGACGAGCGTGCCCTCGCCGAGAAGCTGCCGCTGCGCGAGCTTCGCGTCAAGCGGGCCGAGAGCGCCTAACGCTCGGCGAAGCGCCTGCACACCGTCGAATCAACCATCGGCCCGCCCTCGTAGGCGGGCCGATTTCGTTGTTGCGGCGGTCGGTATTGAGCAAGCCGTCGCGGCTTTAGAAGAGCGGGACGGTGCCCCAGGCATCGCCGACACGAGCGGCCGCGTGGACGCGGATGCCACAGCCGCCGAGCGCGAGCACGCTCTTGGGCGTGTCTGTCACAAGGTGCGCGATGGCGGGCGACGCGGCGAGTCTCGGCTCGGCCTTGGCGAGCAGTGGGGCGTGCTGGGTTGCCCAGGCCGTCGCGGTCAGCAACGCCGACGCGGCACCGTCGGCTGAAGTGCCCGATACGGCCGACGCGACGAGCTGGAGCGTGCCTTCCGCGTCGATCGCGAGCAACACACCCTGCGCCGTGGGGCAGTCGATATCGATTGGCACGAGGCCGAGTGGTGTGCGAGCGTCGAACGAGACGCGTGTCGACGCTGGTTGCCCAGTGGCTGTCGCCTCAGCGGGCTTGGGCTGCGCGGTGCGCTTCGCAGTGGGCGTTGCAACAGCATGCGCAACAGGCGTTGAGGCACGGATCGCGTCAACGATCGTCGCGGCGTCGTGGGTTGATCGGTTGTCGAAGAGTGTCGCGGTTGCCATCGCGTCGAGCTTCGCCAGGCAGGGCTTGGTCTCGATCGGTGTTTGCAGGAAGGCATCGGCGGCCGCCGCGATCCGGTCGCACGCGATGCGGGCCTCATCGAGTGACGGCCCGAGCACCACAGCCCGCAGCACCACACGCTCCGCGTGCGCCTCGTCTAGTTCTTTGAGCGTGCGGTAGGCCGCCACGGTCGCCGCCTCATCGGAAGACGTCAGCAGCGTGACGGCGTCGCCAGCGAAGTCATCGCCGGCGCGCACGATCCACCGCGTCGCATGGGCGGCCGCGGCTTTGATCGCATCGCCAAGTGAAGTTGACGCGGACAGGCCGACCGCTTCGCAGCCATCGGGCGTCACCAGATCGAGCGAGGCGTGGGCCGCATCGAGGCGGAGCACCGCGACGGGCTCGCCGATTCGTTGCGCCGTGTGCCGGGCGTACTGGGCGCTCCATGCCGAGGGCATCACGGGCAGGTTGCCCAGCACAACGCGCTCGAGTGTCGCGACGCGCTGCTGTGGCTGCGGCGTAGGCGGTGTGCCGGGCGATCGCTTCGGTCCGAGCGGGGCATCGGCGAGGAAGAGGTCGGCCAGCGCGTCGACCTGGTGTGCGTCGGGCTCGGTGAGCCGAAGGTCGCCCGAGGGCGAGCGTCCCAGGCCGTTGCGTGCGGGGGGCGCGTCGTGATTCATGGCGTTCGTCCTGGGTGCCAGTGGCCCGCGTGAAGCTCCGCCGCACGCGTTGGTGTTCCGGTGCCCCACGGTCGCGGCATCGGTGTTGGTTCCGCTCGGGGCTAGGTGTGCCGCTCGATGGGCGACGGTGCCTCGGCGGGCCGGGTGTTGATCTCAACCTGCCCGCTGGGCTCGTCCTGGATCTGGTCGTTCAATTCCGCAGGCGTGGGAAGCTCGGCGACCTCGATCTTCGAGTCGGGCTTCTTGCTCGGCGTGGTGGCGGGCACATCGAGAATCGAGGCCCGGCTGCCGTCGGGCGCGTGCTCGACGATCGCGTTGAAGGGGTCGGCCTCGCCGCGCCCCTCGATCACGAGCCGATAGCTGTGCCGGCCGGGCGTCATGGGGATGCAGAGCTCGAAGATGCCGAGCTCGCGATTACGTTGCATCAGATGCTCGGTGGTCGAGTGGTCGTTGAAGGTTCCCGCGATCGCCACGCTTCGGCCCGCGGTGAGCGGCTGGACGAACAGCACGCCGTGCGTCGTGTACGTGATGCCGAGCAGACGCTTCGCCGACTCATGGACGGGCGGTGCTGCGGTGTCGATCACCTTGAGGATCGTCTCGCCCGGCGACGGATCGCCGGTCGGTGTCTCGCTCGCTTCGGCGTTGTCTGCGCCGGGCTGGGATCGCCCGGACGACAGCCGAGCGACCGCCCGGCGCATCGCGCTCGCCCGCGTCACCGCGTCGGCCGAAACCTTCGCCTCGACCGCGGGCAACTCGGCGGGCAGGCCTGCGGTTGCATCGGCCGAAGCCGCTGCGGTGGGCAAGCCATCGGACATCTGGGGGGCGGGCGTGTCGGGGGACGACGGCGGTGCTGATTCGAAGATGGGAGGCTGGGCCGGTGTCGGGAGCGTGCCCAAGTCGAGCCGTTCGGCGATGATCTGCGCGACTGCCGCATAGTCCATGGAGCCGGCGCTCTCGGGGTCATACTCGACGACAGGCTGGCCGAACGACGCGGCCTCACGCAGCGCGAAGTCGGACCGGATGTGACGCGGAATCACCTGCCGACCAAATCGCCGGCGAAGCTCATCGAGCAGGTCTTCTGCGAGCGCGTTCGACGCGTCGTGGATCGTCGGCAGGATCAGTGTCGGGATGTCCCGGCCGAGCCTGCGAGCGAGACTCTTGATCGTCGAGAGCTGGCGCGTCGCGCCCTGCAGCGAGAAGAAGGACGTCTCGACCGGAACGACAACCACATCGGCTGCCACCAGCGCGTTGAAGGTCAGCAGCCCGATCGACGGCGGGCAATCGATGAAGCACGCGTCGTAGTTGTCGTCGAGTGCGCTGAGCACGCGGCGGAGGCGGTGCTCGCGGTCGCTCAGCTCGGCAAGGCCGCCGGCGGATGCCTCGAGGCCGGCCAGTCGCATGCGCGACGGGATCAGATCGAGGTTTCGGCAGGCCCGCCAGATCAGGCGGCGGTGCTCGGGGAGTTCCTCGGAGAGAAGCGCGTCGCCGACGTCGAGGTCGACGCGTTGCTCGGGGATCGCGAGCCCCGCGGCGCAGTGCGATTGCGGGTCGAGATCGACCAGCAGCGTCCGCCTGCCCGCGTGGGCAAACATCCCCGCCAAGTTGATCGCGGAGGTGGTCTTGCCACACCCGCCCTTCTGATTAATGATCGCAATCGTGCGCACCGGCGGCCCGCCCTTCTCACGTCGAATGACGCGATTCCCGACATCGAGGGGCCGAACTGGCCCACTCCGCCCTCGCTCTCCCTCTGCGCGGGCATTATCGGGCGGTGAGACGCAATCACTCCACTTTGGGGGCTTGACTCCGGGGGTTTCGTGGGTTCAAGGTGGGCGAAATGGGCTGCATGGGCATCCTAACCCACTGCGCGCGTTCTACTTGCGGATCGCGGACCAGCCCGCAGCGATCGTTGGCGCATCGGGGCCTGTCTCGAGCGTCGCACGGTGCCCGGATGCCGGCAGAACCAACCGAAGTCGGCCCGCCAAGGCCTTTTTATCCGACGCCATCGCCTCGATGAGTTCCTCGTCGGTCGGCAGCCCTGCCACGGCTGTGGGCAGCCCGAACCGCTCGAGCAGTGCCAGCACTTCGCCGCGCTCAACCTCGGTCATGCGCCCGCTCGCGACACTCGCGGCCGTAGCTGCCGCCAGCCCCAGCGCAACCGCCTCGCCGTGCTGGAGTGGGGCGGTCGCCGGGGCGCCGGTCGGAGAGAGGTGGGGGATCGGCTCGATGGCGTGGGCAAAGGTGTGCCCGAGGTTGAGCAGGGCTCGGCCGCCCGAGCCGTCCCGCTCGCGCTCGTCGGCCGCGACCACGCGGGCCTTGAGCGCGACGTTCCGCCGGACGAGCCGGGCCAGTGTCGCAGGGTCGCGCTCGAGGATCGCATGCGCCGATTCTGCGAGGTTGGCCAAGAGGTCCTCGTCGCCAAGCCCGCCCGAGATCATGCCATGCTTCACGCACTCGCCAAGGCCAGCTCGGAAGATGCGGTCCGGAAGCGTCGACAGCGCATCGATGTCAGCAAGCACCACCTCGGGCTGATGGAACGCGCCGACGTAGTTCTTCCGCAGCGTCGGCTCGCCATCAACATCATCGCCCGCCCTAACCGCGAGGTTCACGCCCGTCTTGCCGCCCACCGACGCGTCGACCATCGAGAGCAAGGTCGTTGGGCATTGCACGACCGGGATGCCGCGCTGATACGACGCGGCGACGAATCCCGCGACATCGCCCACGATCCCGCCGCCGAGCGCAACCACGCACGACGAAGACCGATCAAGGCCGAGCCTGGCGCACTCGTGCAGGAGGTGTGACCACGTATCGACGCTCTTGGTGCGCTCGGTCGCGCGGATCGGCAGCACGTGGTGCCGGGTTTTACCGCGTGAGAGTGCTGCCGACGCCCGCTCGGTCAGTGCAGTTGGCAACCCGTCGTCAACGACGACAAACGCGTGGGCGAAGGGAAGCTCGGCGAGCCGACGCAGCGCGTTCGGCTCGGCATGAACGTCATACGTGGCAGCCTTGGTCACCACACGCACCGCAGCCGACTCGGCCGAGGGCGCGGTCATTCCGAGTCGTCCTCGGGGGGTAGCACGGTGCCGAGCTGCGAGGAGTCCGAGAGCTCATCGGGAGTAAGCTTGGCGTAGTTTCGGCTGTCCTGCCCGGCTCGCTGCCAGGGCACGCTCTTCGCATCGCCCCAGAGCATCTCCAGGTCGTAGTGTGCGCGGGCGTTGGGCTCGAAGAGGTGCACGATGACATCGACGAAGTCCGCGACGATCCAGACGTCTCGGTCGTCGCCCGAGCGGCGGAGCGAGGGCATGCCGTGCTCCGCGGCCGGCTCTTTGAGATCGTCGGCGGTCGATCGCATCTGGCGATCCGAGGTGCCCGTGCCGATCACGACGTAGTCCGTCACGTGGCTCAGGCCGCGCACGTCGAGCACGAGCACATCCTCGCACTTGTTGTCGGCGAGCAGGCGGGCGGCGTCGATCGCGAAGGCGCGCGTGACCTCGGGGTCGGAGACGGAGTGCGATCGGCTGGGTGCGTGGGATTCGGTCATGTGGTTCCGTGGCAAATCAGAGAACTGGCATGCTCCGCCGGCGGTCGATCGGGGCAGCAATCAAAGGGTAGGGAGCGGCCAGGGGCAATCCAAACGCCGGGCGTACACTCGCGGCCCGCGATGGACACATCCCCCGAAAAACCCGCGCCAGCCGCGCCACGCACGGTGGGTGTGCTGCTCGAACGGGCAGACCCGGCCGGTGTGGTCGGCACCCAGTGCGAGGCGTACGACCCGGTCACGCACGTCGGGCAGGACAATCGCATCCGCTTCGTGCCGGGCACGACCGATGCCGATCGCGTTCTGTGCATCGGCTCGCCGGTTCCGCCGGGTGGGCTGGGGCGTAGGACGGCTCGGGAGCGATGGCGCAGCCTTCGCATCGGCCGGGATCGCGCACGCCTCGAGCGAGTCTGGGACCGCCTCCGCGTCCATCGAGATCGCATCGACGTGCTCTTCTATGAGCCGCCCGGCGTCGTGTCCGACGAGTCCTACGCCGTTGCGCGAGAGCGGGCGAGCCGAGTGTTCGGGCCCGACGACCGCGCCACGCATCGCATCACGCTTCCCGTGTGGTGGAGCCTGCCCGAGTCGCGCGAGGAACTGCTCGCGCTCGAGCCTCACCCATCGCCCGCCGGGCTCGTGTGTGTCACCAGCGGCAAACGCATGATTCCGGGGCACACCAGTCGTCTGGACTTCATCGCCGCCTTGCGCTTCGCAGGGATCGACTTTGATCTGTTCGGCCGCGGCCTCGATGCAACGCTGCTCGGTCATGGACCGGTCGAGAGCAAGACCGCCGTGATGCACGGCGCGCGGTTCGCACTTGCGATCGAGAACGACCCAAGCTGCCCGGGCTACGTCACCGAGAAGCTCTGGGATGCGCTGCTCGCCTGGTGCCTGCCGATCTACCACGGCAGCGGCGCGTGGGAAGGGCTCATCCCGCCCGAGGCGGTGATCCGGTTGCCCAGCCTTGACGCGGAGGGCGTCGAGGTCGTCCGCCGCGCACTCGCCGATCCAACCGCGTACGAGCGGGCGGTACCCACGATCGCCGAGGCACGCGAGCGAATACTGGGCGAGTTGCGGGCTGTCGCCTGGTATCGGCGCGATGTAGCGCGGGGTATGGTGTAACGATGATCGAAGGTCTTGGAATCGCGTTCGATGTTGTTGGCGGCGTGGGGCTGATCGCCTTGGCGGTCGCCGTCGTGCGCGGGCGGCGCAAGGCGGGCAAGCTGCACGATCGGCTCGAGCGGTTGCGCGCTCGGGTCGGTTGGCTCGAGGGCCAGTCGCTACAACTGCGCAAGCGTGCCGCCGAGGCCGACGTGCGGGTACTCCTTGCGCGTGCTGGCAGAGCCCCCGCGCTCGATGTGTGCGCAATGAGCCAATACGGCGAGGACGCGTTTCTGTGGGCGCTGCTCGGCGATCGCGCCGAAACGGGCGGCTTCTTCATCGAGGCTGGCGCGTTCGATGGAAAGCAGCTCAGCGTGACGTGGCTTCTCGAGGCGGCCGGCTGGCGTGGGCTTCTGGTCGAGCCGATTCCTGCGCGGGCCGAGGCGTGCCGGCGCAATCGTCCGGGCTCGCACGTCGTGAACGCAGCGCTCGGTGCGCCGGGTGGGCCCAGCCAGTTAGAGTTTTCTGTCGTCCAAGGGCCCGACGACGGGCTTGGCATGCTCTCGGCCGTGTCGAGCGTGGAGGGACGCGACGCCGAGATCGGCGAGCAGGACGGCGCAACGACCGAGCAGATCACCGTGTCCGTCACCACGCTCGATGCAGCCGTCGCTGAAGCGATCGATGCGATCGGTTCTGTGGAGCGGGTCGACGCGATGGTGCTCGACGTCGAGGGCTTCGAGGCGACCGCGCTTCGCGGCTTTGACCTTGGCCGATGGAAGCCCCGCGTGATCATCATCGAGGACAACACGATGGGCCGCGAGCGAGAGGCGTCATCGATCATCGAGTCCGCGGGGTACACGCAGGCGGGCTGGATCGGCGTGAACCGCGTCTATGTCGCAACCGATGAGCCCGAGCTGCGGGAGCGTGCTCTTGCATGGACCACGCCGCTGGGTTGGCCGCGTCGCACGGTCGTGGGGATGTAGCCCGTGGCCGCCGCGTTCGATGTTGTGATTCCGGCGCATAACACACCGGTCGGCATGCTGGATCGGGCCATCGCAAGCGCTGCCGGCGCCGCGTCGATCATCGTCGTCGACGACGGCTCTGCATCCCCGATTGAAAACGCGGGCGCACTCGTGATCCGGCACGACACGCCCCGCGGCCCCGCAGCGGCTCGCAACGCGGGCATCGCGCGGACCTCGGCCGAATGGGTCGTGCTGCTCGACGACGACGACGAGCTCCTCCCCGCGGGCGTGCGCGAACGCATCGAGTGTGCCACTTCTATCGAAGCGATCGCGGCGTGCGGACCACGCCTTGAGGTGGTTGGGGGTGATGAGCGCGTGCGCTCGATGCCTTCCGACTGGCCGAGCGATCGCCTGCCCGGCTGGTGGGCGTGCTTTCGCCCAAGCACGATCTTCGGCTGCTCGGGCTGGGTCATCCGTCGCGATGCCGCGATCGCTCACGCGATGGACGAATCGCTCTGGATCGCTGAGGACCGAGACTTCTTTGCAAAGCTCGCCTCGGCTGGGATCGTTGCGGTCGGTGCAACCGCGGCGGCACGCTGCACGATCCGGACAGATGGCAACCTCACATCCGCAGCCCATCTCGGGCGGCGCGTGCGTGACCACGCCGTGCTCGTTCGACGCTGGATCGCTCTGGAAAGCGAGGCCGATTTGCGAGCCGCGACCATGTGGCTCGGCAACCAATGCTCCAAGGCGGGTGTCGATCGTGAGATATGGAGCGTGTTGCAGGCCCTGTGCGCCGAGCACGGATGGCGTCTGCCAATGAAGTCCCGCGTACGCCGGGCGATGCGGCGGGGCAGCCCATGAGCGGCGAGACGATGGCGATCGGCGTGTGCACGCACAACCGCGGCGAAGCGCTGGGTCGAACACTCGCCGCACTCGCCGCGATGGACCGGGTCGGCGGACGCGTCGCGCGCGTGATCGTCGTCGACAACCGCAGCACCGCCGCGAATCGCGAAATGGCGCAGCGCCTCGCCCGCGAACACGATCGCGGCGAAGGGTTCATGCACTTCGAAACCGAAGACCGGCCCGGCAAGGTTGCCGCGATCGAGCGATTCCTCGCGACGACCAACGAGGCGATCGTCGGCATCGTCGATGATGACGTGCTTGTCGATCCAGACTGGGGGGCACGAATGCTCGCCCGCGCCGATCGCCAGCCGAGGGCGGGGTGCATTGGCGGCCGGATCGACCTGCGCTGGGAGACCGGGCCGACGAAGATCGCCCAGCGGTATCGGCAGTCGCTCGCGTGGCAAGACCGAGGCGGCGAGGCGCACGAGATCGAGTCCAGGCGCGAGTTCGTCGCGGGCGCGAGCGTGGTGTATCGCCGCGAAGCGATCGATGCGACGGGCTGGCCCGCCGGTGCGGTGCTCGATTGCCGACGCGGGGCAGTGCTCGCGGGCGGCGAGGACGCGGAACTCTGTTTGCGCATCCGCCGAGCGGGTTGGGAAGTCTGGTACGAGCCGACGGCGCGGTGCGAGCACCAGATACCCGCTGAGCGTCAGACGACGCGATACATCGCCAAGCTTCGCCGGAGCATTTGCGCCACCGAGCCGGTGTTGCGATGGATCGCCGAGGGCGGGCTCGCATCGGGAGAGATAGACAGCGGCGCGCGGCGATCGCGTCGCCTGCTCGTAAAGACACTATTCACCGATCTGCGCCCGACACGTCGGCGCGTGCGCCTCGCCGAGCGCGGCGGCCGGGTGCTGGGCTGGGACGTTGTCCGCACGCTGAACCAGCACAGCTAGGAACGCGTGTTGCCCGCTGCGCGGCCCTTCGACGCATGAAGGCGAATGGTGCAGATCACGCGATCATCGGCACGCACCGTGCGCACGTCGTGCGGTCGCGGTGAAATCGCCGGCGCGATTGCACGTTCCACAGCTTCGGCCGACTGGATCGGTGCGCTGAGCAGGATCGCGCCGCCCGGCCGCGTGACCCGCGCGAGCTCTGGGAGTGAGGCCGCGGCGTTTTCGGGCGTGACCGCGTCGATTGCGACCGTGATGTCGAACGCCGCATCCGTCTCGCCCGCAACCGGCGTGGGCGGGCCGATCTCGTAGGCAACGTTGGGTCGGGCGTACCGCCGGCGCGCGAACCGGATCGCCTGGTTGTCCTGGTCGGTTGCAACAACCGCGCCCGAAGGCCCGACGAGTTGTGCAAGCAGGTCGGCGCCGGCCCCGGTGTTGCAGGCCGCGTCGAGCACGCGATCACCGGGCGTGATGAGGTCCGTCGCGTGGGCGTACATGCGGGCCCGCGGGATCGGCGCGAGGTCATCAAAGATCCGCCGTCTCGTTGCCGCGATCGTCATCGGCTTGCCCGCGGGAAACGTGACGTCGTATTCCTTGAAGCCCCGGCCCGACGGGCTCAGCGCCCGGCGCAGCGAGTCGCTCGACCGCTCGCGATAGCGCACGCCATCCGCTGTGATGGTTCGTCTAACGCCCAGCGCGATGCCGATGCGTTGTAGCAGCGATCCGCGGGCGCGCTTGCGCCGAACACGCCGCTTCGCGGACGCGACCGGTCGGATCGGGCGATGCTTCACCGTGCCGGCGCTCTGCGCTGCGCCCGCCCGTATCGCGTCGTTGGGTTTCGGTGCGTCGTGCTGATCCGCCATCGGTCTAGGCCCGCGGGCCAAACAGCGCGTGCTGCCTAGCGCCGATTGCCGCGAGACGGGGCATCGGCGTGGCGCGAGCGTTGCTCGGTGTGATCGGAATCCAACGCGTGGGCGTTGATTGCGACGCGATCGTCCAGGCGTAGTCCGCGCCCTCGTGCAGCGCCGACACGCGCTCGGGCTGGTTGCAGTCTCGTGAGAGATGCAAGAAGACGACATGCTCGCGAGGCCCGATCCGGTCCACCGCCTCGGCAGCCTCTTCGTTGGACAGGTGCCCCGCGCCGCCCATGATCCGTCGCTTCAGGAAGGCCGGCCGATCGGACGACTCCTGCATATCCGGGCAGTAGTTGCTCTCGATCGCGAGCACGTCGACTCCGGTGAGATGGTCGATCAGTGCTTCGGTCGGCCTGCCCAGGTCGGTCGCGAAGCCGATGTCGCACCCGACCTGGTCGAGCCGCAGCCGGAAGACGCACACGCCGAGATCATCGTGGGCCATGCGGGCGGTGTCGGCGGTGAGTGTGCGAGCGATCTCGTTGGGGCCGTCGTCCATCGGCTCGGTCCGGCGGTGCAGCAGGCCCGCCCGGCGTGCCCGGCCCATGTGCGCCCGGTGGATTCTCAGCGTGGCATTCGGCGCGACAGCCGGGCGAGCCCAGCCGGTGTGCGCGTGGTCGTGGGCGAGGTGCGTCAGCAGGATGTCGGAAACGTCTTCCAGCCCAATGCCCGAGTCCGCCAGCAGCGTCTCGGTCTTCCGCGGGCTCAGGCCCGCGTCGATCAGCACGACCCGGGCCGGCCCGGCACCGCCCGCATCATCGCCGGTTGCCGACGGTACAACGAGAACGGAGCAGTTGCCCGCCGAGCCCGAGGCGAGCACGCGGAGGGCGGGGCGGTCTGGTGGAGGAAGTGTCATCAGGGCACAAGTGTACGAGGCATCGCCGTATGTTTGTCGGGCGAGCCCGGTCGTAGGCGTGGCGCTTAGAGGTCGCCCGCCGCGGTGTCGATCGATACGGCCTCGCCGCGGCGCTGGTGGCGCAGGAACGCGGCGAACATCCGCGGCGGTCGGCCCGCACCCGGGCAGATCGGCCGCTTCGCCGATTCGACGAACGCATGCAACTCCGCAATCGGGGCGCACCCGTCAGCCCGCTCTGCGAGTGCCGCGAGCATCTCATCACGCGGCAGGCAGGGCGCGAAGATGTCTGCAAACGCCCGGCGGGTCGCGGTGATGTCCTCGCGCTTGATGCCCGCGCGACGCATGCCCACGAGATTGATCCCGCCGATGCGGTTGCGCTCGTTGACCGTGCAGAAGGGCGGCACGTCGGTCGAGACGTTGGTGCCGCCCGACATGAAGCTGAGGCGGCCCAGCCGGCAGTGCTGGTGCACGCCCGCCTGCCCACCGATCGTCACGTTGTCCTCAAGAATCACATGCCCCGCGCAGCCGGAGTAGCCGACGAGGATCACGTTGTTGCCGACGATGCAGTCGTGCCCAATATTGGTCGCGGCCATCAGCCAGACGTTGTCGCCCAAGGTTGTCGGAACGGTCTCGTCGGTCGACGCGTGCACGATCGCCTGCTCGCGCAGCGTGCAGTTCTCGCCGATCAACACGCCCGCGGTCGCGTCACCAAGCCCGAACTTAAAGTCCTGCGGCGGGAAGCCGATCGTCGTGAAGGGGTACACGGTCGTGCCCGCGCCGATCGTCGTCGGCCCGGTGACGTACACGTGCCCGACGAGCCGGACGTTCTCGCCGAGCGTGACCGGGCCCGTGACCACGCAGTGCGGGCCGACGTCGACCGAGTCGTGCAGCTGGGCGGCCGGGTCGACAATCGCGGTGGGGTGAATCGTTGCCATAGGCCCCATCGTACCGCTCGCGTACGATTCGATCGTGGCAGAGCCCGAAGCGAATGACATCATGGATAAGTCAGGCGCCGTCGACATCGTCGATCTCGGCCGGCTCGGATACCGGGCCGCCTACGAGCAGCAAGTCGCCCACCACGCCGAGGTGCTCGCGGGCCGAGGCGCGCCTCGCCAAGAAACGCACCCGCCCGCAGCCCGCGTGCTCGTGGTCGAGCATGACCCGGTCATCACCGTCACGCGCAAGGCGATCGCTGGCGGGCACGTGCTCGGCGACCCGGCAACGCTCGCCCGCCTGGGCGTCACGCTCGAAGAGACCGATCGCGGCGGCGACGTGACCTACCACGGCCCCGGGCAGGCGGTCGTCTACCCGATCGTTGATCTCAATCGCTTCGGCCTGCGTTTGCACGGCTATCTCCGCCTGCTCGAGCAGGCGGTGATCGACACGATCGTCGAGGTCGGCCTTGCCGGCCAGCGCGATGCCGACGCGACCGGGGTCTGGGTGCCAAGCTCTGGGTCTGAACGCGCGGGCGAGCTGGCGAAGATCGCAGCGATCGGCGTGCGCGTCCGCAAGTGGGTCACGCTCCACGGCCTCGCGCTGAACGTCGCGCCCGACATGTCGCACTTCAGTCTCATCGTGCCCTGCGGCCTCCACGGCCGGCCGGTCACAAGCATCGCGGCGGAAACCAACCCGCCGCCACCAGCGACGCAAGCCATCGGCCACCGCGTCGCCGAGCATGTCGTCCGATTGCTCGCCGAGTGCGATCGCAACACCCATTAGACAAGAAAACACCGGGCAGCCTTGCAGACGCCCGGTGTTCGGTTGTTTCAAATGAGCCCAGTCTTCAACGGCTCACTCGGCCGCGTCGTCCTCGGCGGGCGCAACCGTCAGGCCCAGCTCGGTCCGCACGTCGGCCGTTATGTCGTGCCCGTCGGGGTAGACGATCAGCGGGCGGGCGAGCATCTGCTGGGCGAGCCCGGCGACTGTGTTGGCGTTGGTCGGCTCGGCCGAGTCGCGCGACGCGACGACGAAGTCATACCCGAGACGGTCTGCCACGACCTTGCTCGCCTCGGCGATCTTGGTGTACGCCTCGCGCGCCTGCTCGGTGCCCAAGACCTCGAGCTCGCCCGCGCCCTGCTGGCGGAGTTGCTGGTAACGCTGCTGGGCTTGCGCGCCCTGCTGGTTGATCTCTTGTTGCTCAAGCGAGCCGGCGACGGCCGCGTTTCGACGCGTCAGCAGGTCGTTGACCTCGGCCTCGAGCAGCGAGAGCTGCTGGGTCCAGTTCTGCTCGACCGCGGTGCGGGCGTCGGCGTACTCGGGCTCATCGAGCATCCGCTCGACGAGCAGCAGCGAGTCGACCACGCCGATGCGGTGGGCGCGGTCGCCGGTGTCGTGGGCGATCGCCGAACGCGTGGCGAGGGGCGCGAGGGCAGCGATGCAAAGCACAAGAGCGATTTTCAGCGTGGACTGACGCATGGGAATCCTTTCGGTGTCGGTTCGGTGTGGGCCGTGCCGCACCGCCTAAAGCCTAGCCGCGCCGCGAGATGCGCAGGCGGGGCGGCGGTCGGAGCCACCTGGGACGCATTACGGCGTGCCGCTGGTTGCAGAACGGAACGCGTAATAAAGCAGCATCGCCACGCCAACGAGAACCGCGCCGATGCCCAAGATCCCCGCGGCAATACCGAGGAACTGCACGATGCCACTCGCCGGCTGATCCTCCACAAGACGCCATTGCCGCATGGTCTGCTGGAACGACTCTGCATCGGCTCCGCATTCGGGGCATGGCGCGTGGGCCGCGACGCTGTCGCGCGGGTAATGGCACCGGTAGCACGACCTCATGGAGTCGAAACGGTTCTCCGACGCCTGCTCGCTCGCAGCCCGAAGGGTCTCGCTTGCAAACTCATGGTCTGCTCGCCGAACCAAAATGGTCGAGCCGATGCTCGCGAGTGGGGCGATCGGCAGCCCTGCAGGCGAGTGTGATCCCGCGACCACCGCGTGAATGCCCTCTGCATCAAGGATGCTCTTGACGAGCGCTGCGCCAAGCTCTGTTTGCGAGAGCGCAACGATTACTGGCGCATCCGGATCAGCCCGGCTCACGGCCACTGCCCCGGCACCCAGAGGTAGTACGCCGCACCCGGCGGAGCTGCAGCGAGTGCCTCGGCCAGATTGAGATCAACCGTCGCGACAGCCGCGCCGTCGGCCCGGGGCATCGGCACGCTCGTCGTCGCGTAGGGCGAGCGTGGGCGCGTCGATTTTCCGTAGTGATACTTCACGAGCTGTGCCGACGTCACACCCGCGAGCGACTTGGCTTCGGCGAACGCGACACGCACATCGCCCAGCACATCGACGAGCCCCGCGTCGAGGGCCTGCGTGCCCGTGAAAACCCGGCCGTCGGTCAGCGGATCGAGCGTGTGGTCGTCGGCCAAGTTGCGCGCCGTGGCGACGCGCGTGCGGAACGCGCTGTACATGTCGTCCACGAGCGATTGCAGGATCGCGTAGTGCGTCTCGTCCATGGGCTCGAGCGGGCTTGCGAGCGTTTTGTTCGGGCCGCTGGTGATCGCGCGGGACTGGATGCCAAGACGGGCCATGCCCTGCGAGACGTTGACGGTGGGGAGGACAACGCCGATCGACCCCGTGATCGATGTCGGCTGGGCGACAATGCGGTCGGTTGCCAGCGCCGCGTAATACCCGCCCGACGCGGCGACCTCCGACATCGACGCCACGATCGGTTTGATCGCACGCAGGCGGTCGAGCTCGCCCGCGAGCGCCTCGGTCGCGGCGACGGTGCCGCCGGGCGAGTTGATGCGCAGAACGATCGCCCGAACGTCGGGGTCCTCGGCCGCCTTCTCAAGCCGGACGAGCACCTCATTGAGCGGGTTCGCCCCGGGACCGAGCAGCGAGGGCGTTGGCTGATCCGCGATGACGCCCGTCAGGTCGATCAGGGCGATCTTGGCAGCAGCGGGCCCGTCGCCGAGCACCCGAGTCTCGCGGAGTGTGAGGTCCTCCGGGCCGAGGCGGAAGGTCACCGATGCGTTGTTGCACGCGGGCGCGACGAGGCAGACCAAGGCAACACACGCGAGCAGCAGGGGGCGGGGCATGGGGCAAGTCTACCGGTGGCGCTGGGCTGGGCTTCACGGGGCGATCGCATCGGCGTAGGCTCGCGTCATGCCCCAGGAGGACCACGCCGAGCCGACCGATGCGCGACCGCAGCCAAGTGCCGGGCACATCCCGGTGCTCATGGATGCGGTCCTTCGGCTGCTCGAGCCGAAGCGGGGCGACACGTTCGTCGACTGCACCGCCGGTTTGGGCGGGCACGCCGGCGTCTTGGCTGCCAAGCTCGCCACGGCGGGCGGCGGGCGGGTGGTCATTAACGATGTCGATCCGGGCAACCTCGCCCAGGCCGAGGTTCACGTCCGCGAGATGGCCGGGCGAGACGCGATCGAGAGCGGCTCGGTCGAGGTCGTTCCGGTGCTGGGCAACTTCGTGGGGTTGCCCAACGCCCTTGCCAAGCGCGGGCTCGCGGCCGACTGCGTGCTGGCGGACCTTGGGTTCTCTTCGAATCAGATGGACGACGGTCAGCGAGGCCTGAGCTTCCGCCGCGACGGCCCGCTCGACATGCGGCTCGACCCCGAGCTGCCCGAGTCGGCGGCCGACTTGGTCGCGTCGCTGCCCGAGGTCGAGCTCGCCCGCATCATCTATGAGTACGGCGAGGAGCGGCGATCGCGGGCGGTGGCACGCAAGATTGTCGCCGTCCGTGCGCACGAACCGATAACTACGACGAGTCAGCTTGCGGAGATCGTGCGATCGGTGGTCGCGCGCTCGCCCGGGCCGCGACCGATCGACCCCGCGACCCGCACGTTCCAGGCGCTGCGGATCGCGGTCAACGACGAGCTCGGTGTGCTCGCCGGCCTGCTTGACGCGGTCCGGCGCGGCGCAGGGGGCGTCGCCAAGGGGTCGTCTTGGCTCGCGCGAGGCGGGCGGGTGGGGATCATCTCCTTCCACTCGCTCGAGGATCGGGCGGTCAAGCAGGCATTCGCGGGTCTCCGGGAACGGGGGCACGCCGAGTTGGTGACGCGGAAGCCCGTTGAGGCGGGCGCGTCGGAGGTGCAGGACAACCCTCGCTCGCGGAGTGCAAAGCTCCGCGTCGTGCGGGTTGTGTAAGGGCGGGGCCGGTGTGGTGTTGCGTCAAGGATGGCGTCGCACGGCTGGGCCGTGGTGAGGCAGGTCGGGGCCGAGGGGCCCAGTAGACGCAGGGACGCATGCTGTGACACGTGAACACAAGCTCTCATTGATCGTTGGCTTTTCGATTGTTCTGCTGGTCGCGGTGCTGATCAGCGACCACTTCTCCAGCGCCCAGCAGCAATCGCTGGGTTTGGCCGATGCCGGCGAGCCCGCCGCTGTGACGACGAACACGCCGCCGCGCCAGCTCCAGGCACCCGCCCCAACCGGGCGTGGGCTCACGCAACAGCTCGCGACCGCGACGGTGCCGACAACTCGGTCGACCACGCCGACGCCAACCACATCGGCCGCACAGGCAATGCCCGAGCCGATGTCCGAGCCGCAGAAGCTTGTCATCAATCAGGGCTCGCGCCCTGCGTTCAACGGCTCGACCTCGCCAACGCCCCGCGTGGGTGCCAGCGCGACGCCCGCGGGTGACAGCTCGCTGATCGCCCAGGGCCGCGATGCCCTCGAGTCGCTCCGCGACCGCATCCAGCAGAACGGCTTGGAGTACCTCCAGGACGCACCCGTCGCGGCCGAGGTCGGGACGCGCCCGATCGCTGGCAACCAATCCACGGCGCGAACCCCCGGCATCCGCCTGGCCGAGGGCACGTCTGCCGTTCAGCCCTCGACCAACGCAACGCCGCGAAACGCTGCTGCCACGCCGACCCGTCTGCACGTCGTGCAAGAGGGCGAGTCGCTCTATCGAATCGCCGAGCGTTTCTACGGCGACGGCAACCTCTGGCGCAAGCTCGCTGCCCACAACACCGACCGTGTCGCCGAGAACGGCTCCGTGCGCGTCGGCGTTGCCCTCAAGATTCCCGAACGCTCGGCGCTCGTCGGCACCGCACGCGTCGCGCCGGCAACGCCGAAGCGAGCGACCACGGTCCGCACGCCGGCACCCAAGCCCGCTATGACACGCACCTACACGGTGCGCAAGGGCGACACGCTCGGTGCGATCTGCTCGCGTGAGCTGGGCAGCTCGAAGCGCATGGACGACGTGATCGCGCTGAACCCGAAGCTCGAGAGCGCGGACATGATCTACGTCGGCATGAAGCTCAAGCTGCCCGCCAAGTAAGCGAAGGTGATAGAGAGTTCGTTGGGGGAAGGCTGGAGCGTATCGGTGTTTGCAAAGCTCGCGATCGTGATCGTCTCTGTTGGCTTGTGCGGCGCGACGCTGCTCGCCTATCGCCAGGCGCGGATCCAGACCGTCCACGAGCTGACCGCCGCCCGGCTTGACTCGGAAGACGCCCAAGAGCGAGGCCGTCGGCTCGCGATCCAGATCGCGGCGCGCACCACGCCCGACGCGGTAAGCCGGGCCGCCGAGGCGCTCGGGCCGATGCGCACGCCCGACCCGGCCGCGATCCCGAGCGAGGTGCCCAACGCGCAATCACCGGCCATCGACAAGCCCGCGCCGCGTGACTCGCTCGATCAGCTCGACCTGCTCGTTCCCCTGCCCGACGTCGAGGTCGTTCGATGACACAGTCGGATCGGGCAGCGATCGTCGCGCGTATCACCGCGTGGGGTCTCGGCGCGATGCTGGTCATCGTCGTGCTCCGGGTGGGGCAATTGCAACTCTCGCCCGGTGCGCGCCTCGACGCGATGGTCAGCGAGCGGATGTCCGCGACGCCCCTGCCCGGCATCCGCGGCGAGCTGCGTGATCGACGCGGGCGGCTGCTCTCGGCAACGAGTTTGGGCGAGCGCGTGTTCATCGATCCCGAAGCGGTCACCGCCCCGGCTGATGTGGTCATCGCGCAGGTCGGCGAGGCGCTCGCGCTCGAGGGCGACGAGATGGACATGCTCGCGCTGCGCATCGTCGATGCGATGGAAGACAACGCCGAACGGCGCGCGGCTCGCGCGCAGGGCGAGGCCGACGCGCCGGACTTGATCCGCTATCGCCTGCTGACGGGCGTGGTCGATTCGCAGCGGGCCCAGGCTGTCAAGGCTCTCCGGCTCGCGGGCGTGCACATCGAGCGTCGGCCCGTGCGTTCGTATCCGGGCGCGGGTCTCGCAGCCGCACTCGTGGGCAAGGTCGATGCCGAGCAGGCGGGTGCTCTCGGCGCCGAGCGTGCGCACGACAGCGAGCTTCGGGGCACGGATGGACGCGTGCGGTTCGTGCGCGACGCACGAGGCAGGCCGCTCTGGGTCGGAGATGGCGCGCTGCGCCCGGCCGAGGCGGGCGGGGACGTTCGTCTGTCGATCGATATCGAGATGCAGCGCATCGCGGTCGAAGAGCTCGAGCGCGGCAGCGCCGAGTGCGATGCAGCGGGCGGGCGGATCATCGTGGTTGATCCCTACACCGGCGAGGTGCTCGCGATGGCCGACCGTTTCGGCGATGTCTCGGGTCTCGCCGAGTTCCCGTGGGCGGACAAGGACGGCAACGGCCCCAATCCGTACGACGGCCGGGTTGGCGAGCGGCCTCGCTACCGCACGCTCAAGCCCGATCCCTGGCGCGACATCGAGCCCTCGCTCGCGCGGAATCGGTGTGTTGAGGATGTGTACGAGCCGGGCTCGACCTTCAAGCCATTCGTCTGGGCCGCCGTCACGCAGAGTGGTCGGCACGCGGTCGATGACATCATCGACACCGAGGGCGGCGTGTGGACGACGCCCTACCGCCGGCGCGTCGAGGACGTGACGCGCCGGGACGAAATGACCTGGGGCGAGGTGCTGCGTTTCTCGTCAAACATCGGCTTGGTCAAGGCGACCCAAGACCTCTCGCACGAGTGGCTGCGTGATGTGGTGGTGAGCCTGGGCTTCGGGTCGCGCACAAACATCGGCCTTGGCGGCGAGGCGGCCGGGCTCGTTCGCTCTGAGAAGGGCTGGGACAAGTACACGCAGACGTCCGTGAGCTTCGGCCATGAGATCGCGGTGACGCCGTTGCAGATGGCGCGGGCGTTCAGTGTCTTCGCCCGCGGCGGCGACCTGGCGGGCTCGCTGCCCACGCTCACGCTCCGGCAGATCGGCGATGTCCGGCTGAGTCTCGTGCAGCGTGTGTTCGATCCCGCGGTCGTCGTCCAGGCGCGTCGCGTGCTTCGGCAGGTCGCCGAGCGTGTCGAGGAGAAGATGGAACGCCGCGAGGGCGAGGCCGGCTGGCGCTACAGCATGTTCGGCAAGAGCGGCACCGCCGAGATCCCGCTCGGCGCGGCGCCCGATGACAAGCGGAAGCCGCGCGGCATCCGCGGGTACTTCGAGGACCAGTACAACTCGAGCTTCGTCGCAGCAGGGCCCGTCGAAGTGCCGCAGATCGTGGTCATGGTCGTCATCGATGACCCCGGCCCCGGGCGTATCCGCGCGAAGCGGCATTATGGCTCCGACACGGCCGGCCCAGTCGCCCGCCGGGTCATCGAGCGGACTTTGGGGTATCTGGGTGTTCCGGGCGATCTGGAGCGAGCAGGCGATGACGATGGCGAAGCCGTCGCCGCACGCTAAGCCCTTTGGGCGTCCGGTATTGCGCTCGCCGGGCGATTCTCCCCATACCGCGGGGAAAAGCGTAGCCGAAAACTTGCATTGAGACGGCGTATGGGGGACACTACCTACCCACTCGGGCCAGTCCGCGGCGCCGAGGGAGGATCACCACTTTTGGAGACCCGCGCGGATCGCGTTGGGTCGAGGGAGATATACAAATGAAGACTGCGATTTCCATCCTTGCGATTGCTGCCGTTGCTGGCACCGCCTCCGCGGCTGTCGACGGCTCGAACATCCCCGCCGACGCGATGTCGGGCGGCCTGCCGCTCCTCGCGGTCCAAGACTCGGCCACCGGTTTCGGCAACGCCACCGGCGGCGGCCAAGACTCGGCCGGCGGCTCCGAGCTCAACGCCGTCTGGGGCACCATCGACGGCGGCGTCCTCAAGATGTCCGTCACCGGCAACCTCGAGGGCAACTTCAACAAGATGTGGATCTTCTTTGACGGCGTTGCCGGCGGTCTGAATAACATTCCCGTCCGTCCCGACGGCGATCCCGATCGCCTCAACGATGGCGGCTTCGGCGAGATCAACAACCTGGGCGTCACCTTCGACGCCGGCTTCGAGGCCGATCACGGCATGCGCCTCGAGATCGGTGGAGGCTTCGCCGGCATCCGCGCCTTCGACCTGCTCGACAACACCGCGGGTGATGTCTGGACCAACGGCGGCCCCGGCGATCTTCCGATCGTCGGCGGCGTTGGCGGCTTCGGCACCACCATCGGCTGGGACAACTCGAACGCCGCCGGCGTTGACGACGTCTCCGCCGCCGACGCCCTGACCGCGACCAGCGGCTGGGAGTTCGAGATCGACCTGGCGACCTTCTTCGGCTCGGGCGTCTCCGAGGTCAAGGCTTCGATCTTCATCACCAACGGTGGTGGCGACTTCTTCTCGAACCAGATCCTCGGCGGCATCGCCGGCGCCAACGCCGGCGGCTCGCCCGATTTCTCCGCCATCGGCGGCGATCAGTTCGTCACCATCGTCCCGACGCCCGCTTCGGCGGCGCTGCTCGGCCTCGGCGCCCTCGCGGGCGTCCGTCGCCGCCGCTAATCGCGGACGCGAGAACACGCTTTCTACGGCGGGCCTTCCCTCACCGGGGGGGCCCGCTTTTTCATGGCGTTAGGGCAGCGTCACCGGCGACTCTCCGCGCACGATCAGGTCTTTCGCGCCGACGCGCACGATCTCGCGCACGAACGCGTGATACTCACGCTGCGCCCGGACGAGATCGCTGTCGAATTCGCGTGTGAACAACTCGACGGCGCCCCGTGCCCGGCGGGGCGAGCCCGTCGCTGCTTCTTGCAGCACGCGTTCCAGCGCATCGCGGTATCGCCCGTTGTCGTGCTCCACGAGGAAGTGCACCAGCGCCCAAAGCTGCGCGTAGTACCCGAGGGTGCTGTCTTGCCCCTCGTCGAGCATCCGACCGGGCGTGCCGACCAGGAGTTCTGGAAGCCACATGAGCGTGCCGGCCGCCTCGGCGTCGCGGAGCTGGTCGAAGCGCTCGACGTTCGCCCACGGCAAGAACCGCACGCCGCCGGGCTGGCTCCGGTCGGTAACGAAGCCCTCGAAGTACGTGCCCAGCCCCTCTTCGAGCCATGTGGGGAGTGGCTGGCGGAACGTGGTTTGCGTGTACGCGTGCCAGTGCTCGTGGGCGAGCAGTGCGAGCGTGTCTCGGCCGCCGATGTCGAAGAGCACGGCCGTCCCGCGGGCGGTGAACCCGCCACGATCGATCCGCAAGAATTCGGGCGCACGCTCGCGCATCAGGCGCGTCGTGAGGGTCGCCCACTGCGGCCGATTCGCGGCGACGTACATCTCCAGCAGCGCATCGGGCCGCGGCAGCGTTGCGATCGATGATGTCTGGTCCGCGAGTGCCGCCGCAGCGAACGGGGCGAGCTGGGCTTCGAGCGATTTGCTCTTCACGGTCGTGTGGATCGTGTGCGTCGGCGTGCGGAGTGTCCAGCCCGACGCCGAGCCGAGGGCGAAGGGCTGACGCAGCGGCGGCGACGCCGGCGTGTTCGCGGCGGGCGCGACATCAACGCGGTCAACGTCGCGCGGTGCGGCGCACCCAAGGGCGTGCAGCGCGAACGCTGCGCCAATCGTCGCGGTACACGGCCGCCGGATCATCCGAGCTTGTCCAGTGAGGCGCGGGCCGTGGCCCGGTCGGCCTGTGCCCGCTCGAGTTCACCCTTCGTCTGGTCGACTAGGTGGGCTGGCGCCTTATTGACGTACCCCGGATTGTTCAGCCGGCCCTCGAGCGCCTTGATCGACTTGTCGAGATCGGCGATCTGCTTCGCCAGGCGATCACGCTCGGCACCCGCGTCGACCGCATCGGCAAGGTCTGAAAGGTGGCACTCGATCGACTCAAACGTGAACACCGCGGCAGCATCTTCTGGCGCGTCACCGGCAACGCCCGCGAGGCCCGCGAGCGTCGCGACCAATTCGGCATCGTCGCCGAGTTTGTTGTACAGCGACGCCGGAAGATGCAGCGTCGGCGTGTGCTTGGGTGGCACCTGGTGCTGGGCGCGCACCTCGCGAATCGCTGTCACGAGCGCGCGCACACGGTCAAACCGTGCCTCGGCGTCGCGGTCGATCAGTGTGTTGCTCGCGCTGGGCCAGCCCGCGGTGCAGAGCAGGCTGTCGGTCGTCGGGTCTCCGAGCGTGAGCCCGGCGATCGCGACAGGCGGGTGCGTGCGGAGTTGCTCGTAGATCGTCTCGGTGATGAACGGCGCGATGGGGTGCAAGATCCGAAGGATCGCGTCGAGCGAGGCTCGCAGTGTCGCCTGCTGGTGCCCGTTGCTCGCGACGGTGGGCTTGATGCCCTCAAGGTACCAATCGCAGAAGTCGCGCCAGAGCAGGTCGTAGATCGCGCTGGCGTAGTTGCTGAACTGGTACTCCGCCAGCGAGGCGTCGATCGCTGCGGTCGCGGTCGCGAGGCGCGAGCGCATCCAGCGGTCGATGAGTGTGGGCTCGCCCGCAGGCTGCCCGCTGGGCTCGCCCGCTGGTTCGGCGGCCTCGGCCCGCTCGAGAATCGAGAGCGTGAAGCGCGAGGCGTTCCAGAGCTTGTTGCAAAAGTTGCGACCAAGATCGAACTTAGGCGACGTGTTCTTGCCCGTCTTCGCATCGCGTTCGACGGGCATGCGCACGTCTTGGGTCTGCGTGGTCATGTGCGCGAGCGTGTAGCGCATCGCGTCGGCGCCGCTCGCCTCGATGATGTCGAGTGGGTCGACGCCTGAGACCGGAGGCAAGGGCAACGGCGGAGGCCCCCAAGATAGGGAGGGCGCACGGAAGGACAACCGTAACAGGCCA
>ERZ1740067.178-NODE-178-length-53098-cov-8.770488_pt1 | contig 53098 bp, 47 predicted proteins | sample MGYA00581736_ERZ1740067 | MGnify/ENA primary metagenome ERZ1740067 (study PRJEB43018, sample SAMN04849236) | marine metagenome | isolation source: floating plastic debris | place: Pacific Ocean | collected 2008-08-27 | study: EMG produced TPA metagenomics assembly... | reverse complement strand
GCCCTTGTAAGGTGCCTGTCTTCCTAGCCCAAGCGGTGACGGGGCCGTTTGCGGGTGATCCTTCAAGATAGCTAACCAACCTCACCGTGCTCACCTGCCCATTTTGGAAGGTCCGGACCGTGTATGGGGCGCCGTCTTGGGAGGGAATGATTTGCGGCACGGGCAGGCCGAGTGCGCTTTGCTGTAGGTGCTCTAGCAGGGCCACTTGAAAGCGCGTGTAAGCTTCGGTCTCGTCTGCGTTGCTTATCTTCAAGATCGCTTGGTGCTTGCCCTCTTGCGCGAAAATGAAATTTTGATCGCGCTCTCCGGAGATTGGGATGAGGTCCGGATCCATGGCGTAGAGCTGTCGCATAAGGGCGCGGATCTCTTCCACCGGATGATTGGGTGGATTAAACCAAGCCGCATAGTCGCGCGGTGGGCTTATGCATGAACTCACTGTCACATGGCATTCCCTGGTGTCATCGGCGGTGTCATCTGCGCGATTGTCATGGTTTCTGCAGATCGCGGCATGGTCCGCAGGGTTTGGATCGGCGCTTCTTCTCGAAGTCTTGCACGGCGGATCTCACTCCGGCAAGGGGCGAGTGCTTGCATTTGCGGGCTTGAAAGCCGTGGCCAGTGTGCGCTTGGCGCGGGCGGAAAGGCGGGCCGCCGAAGGGGCGACCCGCGATGGAAAATCTTACTTTTTAAGAGCTGTCCAAATACGATCGTAGACCATTTGGGTCTCTTCATCACAAACCTGAACAAAGGTGCCTGGGCCCGCATCTGCCGGCGGGTTGCCTTCGGGCAGTGTCGCCAATTCCGGATCAAGGAAATCCGCTGTGCCTGTCAGGGCATTGCCGTAGCGCGCGAAGTTGGACACGGCGGCGATGTTCTCAGGCTCCAGAAGGAAATCCATGAACTTGATCGCGTTGTCGCGGTTCGGCGCGTCGTTCAAAAGCACCACGTTGTCCATCCAGACGACATACCCTTCTTTCGGGAACGCGTATTTCAGCGAGGCCTTTTCTTCACGGGCCTTGGCGCCGAAACCGTCCCAGATCTGGCCCACTGTCACGTCGCCTGACACGAGAACCTCACGCGAGGTGTCCGAGTTGAAGGACGCCCAGTTAGCTTTGGCGGCCTGCAGCATGTCGTTAAGAGCCTTGAGCTTGTCACGGTCTGTCGAGCACTGCTCCATCCCCAGATGCAGTGCGGCCATCAGCATCACTTCGCCCTGGCTGTCGAGCATGTTGATCTTGCCGGACAGTTCTTCTGGCGGGTTGAACAGGATGTCGGTCGTGTTGATTTCACCGGCGAAGCTGTCGGTGTCGACCATGAAGGATGTCGATCCCCACTGATAGGGGATGGAGTGTTTCCAGCCTGGGTCAAAGGCCGGGTCCGCCCAAGGCTCAGCGATATTGCCCATGTTCTTTAGCTCACCTTCGGCGATCTCATCGAGCATGCCCTCATTGATCATGATGGACACCATGTAGTCGCCAGGAACGGCCACGTCATAGGTGCCCATGCCACCGGCCTTGAGCGAGGCCAGCATGGATTCGTTGCTGTCGTAGGTATCCATGACAACCTCGACGCCGGTTTCTGCGGTGAATTTATCCAGCAGCTCCTGCGGGATGTATTCGAACCAGTGATAGACTTTCAATTCGCCTTCGGCGTGCGCGGCGCCGGCCAGTGCGAGCAGGGCGCTCACTGCGACGGCTGTTTTTAGAGTGGTCTTCATGTTCATCTCCTAGTTGGTCTTTATGTGTGCCCCTGTGATGGTTTTGCGGGGTCTTTTATTTGTGGTCGCCTCTCTTGCTGACGAAGTATGAGATCGTGACCATCACGATCGAAAAGCCGAGAAGCATGGTCGAAATCGCCATGATGTTGGGTCTGATGCCTTGCTTCACTGCACCGAAGATCGCCGTTGGTAGCGTCTCGACACCCGCGCCCTTGACGAAATTTGTGATGATGAAGTCATCAAGTGAAATGATGAAAGCCAGCAGATATCCCGAAATGATGCCCGGCATCATGAGCGGCAGCAAGATTTTTGTGAAGGCCTGCCTTTTGGTCGCATAAAGATCCTGGGCGGCTTGTTCATAGGTGTCCTCGATCCCCTGCATCCGAGCGGCGATGGGCAGGTACGCAAAGGGAATGCAAAACGCGATATGCGCGAGCAGGATCGTCATGATCCCGCGTTCAAAGGCGATCGAGTTGAAGAAGATGAGCGTGGCCACCGCGGTCACGATCTCGGGCACCATCAAGGGCAGGGAGATCAGGCCAAAGGAGAGCGTACGGCCCCGGAAAAACCCACCGCGCACCATGCCGGTGGCAGCCAGTGTGGCGATGGTCGTGGCCACGGTGGCGGCGATGATCGCGATGAAGAAGCTGTTCCAGGCGGCCTCTTTGAATTTTGCGCTGTCGCTGCCGACGAAGACGTCCACGTACCACCGCCAGGAAAAGCCTTCAAAAACGATGATGGAGGCCGAGGCGTTGAAGCTGTAGACAGCAACAACCAAGAGGGGCACGTAGAGGATCAGAAGGCAGAGCACGGTCAGCTGGGCAAAGCCCGGATATCTGCGGACGTCGAATTTGCGGGAGGCCATGGCTTAAGCCTCCCCTCGGTTTGCGCGGGATTGCTGGCGCGCATAGATCATCAGCATGATCAAAACCATGGTCAGCAGGATCATGGATGCGGCCGCGCCAAAGGGCCAATTGCCTGCATTGCCTTTGAATTGCTCTTCGATCAGCGACCCGATCATGAAGTTTTTGGCACCGCCCAAAAGGTCTGGCGCCAGGAATGCGCCCAAAGACGGCACGAAGACCAGGATGCAGCCAGCGATTACGCCGGGCTTTACGGTCGGCAGCAGGACGCGCCGCAAGGTGATCCACTTGGAGGCGTAGAGGTCTGCCGCCGCTTCGCTGAGCGTGAAGTTGTAGCGTTCCACGGCGGCATAGATGGGCAGCACCATGAAGGGCAGGTAGGAATAGAAGAGCCCGACCTGCACCGCGAAGTTGGTGTTGATCATCTGCAGGGGCTCGCCAATGATCCCGGTCCCCACGAGTAGGTTATTGATGGGGCCTTCTTCGCGCATCATGAACCGCATGGAGATGGTGCGAATGAGCAGATTCACCCAGTAGGGAATGGTGATCAGGAACACCCAGAGCGGTCGCACATTCGCGGGACGCGTGGCTATGAAATAGGCGGTGGGAAAGCCGATCGCGAGGCTCAGAAGCGTGGCCAGACCGGCCTGCCAAATCGAGCGCCAGAAAATCGTGATATAGGTCCATTCCAGCGTGCAGCCTTCATCGCCGAAGAGGCCTCTGTCGCAGAAGAATTGATCATAAGCGGCAAAGGTGAAGTCCCAGATCACGCCGCCACGGAATTCCTTGGTCAGGAAGGAATACACGAGCATTAGCATGACCGGCGACAGGACCAGAATGATCAATGTAAGCCATGCAGGCATCAAAAGCAGTGTGCGTGCTTCCTTGTACGTCTCGCTGGCGGCGCCGCTGCCGCCGGATGCCGCGCCCCCTGCCATCAGTCAGCCAGAAGGCGCGCGGATCCAACCTCGACATCGACAAAAACGTCGGTGCCGGGTTCAAAGATCATCGCCTTTCCCGTGTCAGAATTCTGCGTGCGCAGGGTCAGATGCATATCGTTTTGCAGCGCGACGATAGATTGCACATCCGTGCCGACATAGACGTTCTCCACGACTTTGCCTTGCCAGTTCTCGTCATCGACTTTTTCGGAGCGCATCTTCATCCGTTCTGGGCGGATTGAGATATGGCCTCGGCTGCCAATACCGATCCCGTCAACAGCGTCACATGTCAGGGTCAGGCCATTCTTGAACTGGCACAGAACCCTGTCCTGGTCGCGGGAGGTGACCTCCACATCGATAAGGTTGGTTTCCCCGATGAAATCGGCGACGAAACGGTTCTTGGGGCGTTCATAGATGTCGACGGCATTGCCCAGCTGTTGCACCTCGCCGGCTGACATGACCGCGATACGGTCTGACATGGTCAGTGCTTCTTCCTGGTCATGGGTGACAAAGATGAAGGTGATCCCGGTTTCGCGCTGCAGGTGCTTGAGCTCAAGCTGCATCGCCTTGCGCAGTTTCAGATCGAGCGCGGAGAGAGGCTCATCGAGGAGCAGCACCTTGGGCTGAGGCGCCAGGGCACGGGCCAGGGCGACCCGTTGTTGTTGCCCGCCAGAGAGCTGGGACGGCTTGCGCGCAGAAAACTGAGTAAGCTGAACTAGTTCGAGCATTTCATCTGCGCGTTTCAATGCGTCCGACACAGGCTTGCCCAGCATTTCCACGCCGAAGGCCACGTTTTCTCTCACGGTCATGTGGGGAAAGAGCGCATAGTTCTGAAAGACTGTGTTCACCGGGCGCTTGAAGGGCGGCTGGTTCTCGATCTCTTCGCCATAGAGATAAATCTCGCCCTCGGTCACCTCTTCGAAGCCTGCGATCATGCGTAAGAGCGTGGTCTTGCCACAGCCGGAGGGGCCAAGAAGAGTGAAAAACTCATTGTCGCGGATGGACAGGGAGATCTTTTTTAGGGCGACAAACTCACCATAGCGTTTGACGGCGTTCTGCACGTCAATGGCGTAAACTTCAGGTTCTGCCAAAGATCTTCCCCAGGTATTCTTGTCTCAGACCGTATGTGTAATGGTAGTTTGACGATAAGAAATGTCTTCCTCAGCGCACCTTAGGCAAAATCTAAGTCTGCTTTCAAAGTGCTTAGATCATGGGCGTTGGTATCGGCAGACGTCTAATTCCCAAGCAGGTCAAATCAGCGTGCGTCTATCGCAACGCGAGAACGACCCGTTCCAGCATCGCAGAGCAGGCCTGAAGCTGCGCCAATTCGATAAACTCATCGGGTTTGTGGCCCTGGCCGCTCATGGAGCCTGGACCGCAGACAATGGCGGGTATGCCCATTTGCGTGAACACACCGGCCTCGGTTCCGAAAGCGACTTTGGTTGTGCCCTTGGTCCGGGCCAGCTCTTGCGCAAAGTTCACGGCGTCGCCTCCCTGGTCGACCTCGAGGCCCGGATATGTGTTGTAGCGTTCAATTTGAATGTTAGCCTCGGCAAATCGGTCTTGGTAAAGGGCGGCGATTTTTGCCGCGCTTTGCAGGATTCGCTCAAAGAGCTGATCTTCGCGGTCGAGGAATAAGTGTCTGTATTCAAACGTAATTTCTGCCGCGTCCGGGATGATGTTGAGCGCTTTTCCGCCATGCAATTTGCCGACATGCAAGGTTGAAAAAGGCACGTCATAGGCCGCATCCCGTGCGCCATTTTGCGCGTACCAGTCTTGTAGGGCGCGCAGCTCTGCGATGAAATCCGTCGCGATGTGGATGGCGTTCACGAAGTGGGGCGCGAGGGCGGAATGGCCGCTTTGGCCGGTGATCTTCGCGCGCAAGGCGGCCTTGCCCTTGTGACCGATGGCGATCTGCATTGATGTGGGTTCGCCCACGATGCAAAGCCGTGGATCGCCTAAAAGGGGTCTGAGCGCGTCTTTCATTTCCTGAATGCCAACGCATCCAATCTCTTCGTCATAGGAAAAGACCAGGGTCAATGGCTTGGTCAGATCTTGTTTGGAGGCCAACTGCGCAGCCTCCAGCATGCAGGATAGAAAACCCTTCATGTCAGTGGTCCCGCGCCCATAGAGCCGATCGCCCTCGCGGGTCAGTTGGAACGAGGGCCGGCGCCAATTCTGCCCTGTCACAGGCACGACATCGCAATGGCCCGAGAGCACAATGCCACCCGGCGCTTGCGGGCCCAGCCGCGCGACCAGCCCCACTTTGCCGTCTGATGCGCTGGGGATCCGGTCGCATTGGGCGCCCAGGTCTTTGCAAAACGTTTCGATGTAGTCGATCATCGCCACGTTGGGGTTTGCGTTGATCGTCTCAAAGGATACCAGACGGTCTAGTATGGTCAGCGTGTCTGTCACGGCTTCAGGGTCTCAAGTACGGACAGAACTTCGTTCGGATCCGTGGCCTGGTTCACGAAACACATTCGGAAGACGGTTTCGCCCTGCCAGCTTGTGGGCAAGCACAGAAGTGCGCCGGACCGGCGATGCGTTTCGGCCCATGCGGCCATGGCGTCTTCGCTCATCTCTCTGGGCTTGAACAACAGCACGGTGAGCTGCGGGCCCAAGAGAAGCTCCAACCAAGGCATGTTGCAAATGCCGTCCGCAACCGCCTCTGCCACATGTCGGGTCTTGGTGATGGCGTCGGCGTAGGCCTGCGTTCCATGCGTGGCGAGTGAATACCACAGTGGCAAACCGCGGGCCCTGCGGCTGAGATGCAGCGCGTAGTCAGAGGGGTTCCAATGCGTTTTGTCCACCGTATCCAGATAGACGGCCTCTTGCCCGTGGGCAGCCTTGCCATCGCGCGCATCGCGATAGACCAAGGCGCAACTGTCATAGGGGGCAAAAAGCCATTTATGGGGGTCGACGATGAAGCTGTCTGCTTGCTCAATGCCTTCAAAGGCGTCTTTCATAACGGGTGAGGCCAGAGCCGCGCCGCCATAGGCCCCATCGACATGCAGCCAGATCTGACGCGCGCGGCAGAGCTCGGCCAAACCATCGATGTCATCGACGGCACCGCAATTTGTCGCCCCGCCATTGGCGACCATCGCGAAGACCGTGTCTCTGACGTGCTTTGATGCGTCTTGCGCGGACATCCGTCCCGTTGCGTCGCTAGGCACGGTGATCAGGTCGACATCCATCACGTCTGCGACCGCCTTGATGGAGCTGTGTGCCTCGGAACTGCATAGAATGGCGAGTTTGCCCGATGCGCCGTGCACCCGCCTGAACCTGGCACGTGCGGCATGGAGGGCCGACAGATTGCCCAAAGTGCCCCCGGCGACAAACACGCCACCCGCGGTGTCTGGCCAGCCTGCCAGATCCGCCAGCCAGCGCAGAACCTGATTTTCGGCATGTATGGCGCCGGCACCCCCATCCCAGTTGCCCGCGAAGATCCCGGAGGCGCCTAAAGCTGCGTCAAAGCTCAGGGCCGCTTTGGAGGGCGCGGAGGCGACAAAGGACAGCGATGTCGGGTGGCCGAATGGCCTGGTGGAGGGCAGGATAGTGCCGGAGAAGAGCGCAAACGCCTTGTCCGCCCCAAGCCCGGTTTTGGTGATGCTGCCCCCGAGGATCGGCTCCAGCGCGTCAAAGCTCTGAGCCCCGTGCGAGGGGTCGGGCCCAGACGCGATCCGATGCTGCGTCCACGCCAGGATGTCCTGGACGCTGTCGGTTCCGAATGGAAAATCGGCCTTGTTGTTTGTCATTCAAAAGCTGCCCACGGGCTCAGAGACCTGCGGCAACCTCCTCGATCGCGTCGCGCAGGATGGCTTCGATCTCGTCAATCATCGGTTCATCCATGATCAAGGTGGGCGACAGGATCAGGACATTGCCCAAAGGCCGCGCGATCAGCCCGCGTTTCTGACAGGCGCGGGCGACCTTGAGGCCCACCTCTGCTTCTGGCGGGTGGCTGGCTTTGGTGGCGCGGTCCATCACAAACTCGATGCCGATCATGAAGTGGCTGCCGCGCACCTCGCCCACCAGTTCAATGTCCATGAGCCCGCGCATCAGCTTTTCAAAATAAGCGCCGGTGGTGCGCACCCGCTCGGGGATTTGTTCGCGCTCCATGATTGCGATGTTGGTGAGCGCCGCAGCAGACGCCGCCGGGTGGCCCGAATAGGTCATGCCATGCAGGAACATGCCGCCGGGGCCAGAGATCACATCGTGGATTTCATCGGTGACAATGGTGGCCGACATGGGCTGGTAGCCAGAGGTCAGACCCTTGGCCGTGCAGATGATATCGGGCGTCGTGTCAAACACCGCCTCCGAGGCGAAGAAATGGCCGAGGCGACCGAAGGCTGTCACAACCTCATCGGCCACGTATTTGATGTCATTGGCGCGGCAGATGTCCTGCATGCGGCGGTGATAACCGGCTGGTGCTGCGATCACGCCGCCTGCGCCCTGGATCGGTTCTGCGATGAAGGCGCAGATGTTTTCGGCGCCGAGGTGTTCGATGCTTTGGGTCAGATCCTCGGCCAGAGCATCGAGGAATTCGGCCTCCGTCATGCCATCGCCCTCGCGCCAGAAATGCGGCGCGCGCAGGTGATGGACCAGCTCTGAGGCGCAGTGCCACCCTTCCGAATAGCCGGGCGTTGTCAGCGCCATGGAGAGATGTGTGGAGCCGTGATAGGCGCCGTGCCGCGACAGCACTTTGTTCTTTTCAGGTTTGCCCTTGCGGATGTTGTAGTGGTGCAGCATCCGGATGGCGGTGTCGTTGGCGACAGAGCCGGAGTTGGCAAAATAGACGGCATTGAGATCACCTGGGGCCAGGTCTGCCACCTTTTCGGCCAAGGCTGCCGCGGTAGGATGGGTGAAGTTGTAGAAGGTCGAATAGTAATCGAGCTGCTTGAGCTGATCGGCGATCGCGTCGACCATTTCCTGACGGCCATGGCCGATGTTCACGCACCAAAGCCCCGCGATCCCGTCGATCATCTTCTGGCCGTCATTGTCGTAGACATAAGCGCCCTCGGCGCGGTTGATCACAGTGCGTGCGCCCTGTTCCTTGAGCGCATTGAGATCGGCGAAGGACTGAATGAGATGCGCGTCCTGCTTGAGGATATCTGTGGTGCTGTTCACGTGGCTTGTCCCGTTGGTGACGGAAAGCTTGGATGCGCGACTTTCCGTGCGTTGCGATAGACTTGGGCACGACGATAGCGGCACTACGGGCGTAAAAAAAGACACCACTTGAGAAGCACTGCTTAGGGCGGGCCTAACGTGCGGATCAGCTGGGTGTCTGCATCAAAGTCAGGCCGTTAATCTGCCCATCTGAATGGGCCGTTTTACAGTGTTCCATAAACGCGCGGATGACATTGACGTTCTCGGCCTCAGGGGCCGTCAGGACGCCCACATTCATGGGGCGCGCGTCGCCCGCCAGGGGCACAAAACGCAGAGGTTTGCCATCTGGGGCGAGATCGTTCAGCGGGCGGATATTGCCGATGGAATAGCCAAAGCCATTGGCGATGAGGCTGCGCATGACGCCCAGATCCTTTGTGCGTTCGGCAATGTTGGGTTTGATCCCGGCGCCGTCGAAAAAGGATAGAAAGTAATCGGCGCTGATGGGCAAATCGAGCAGCACCATGGGGTAGGGGACCAATTCTTCGACATGCACACTCTCGCGTGCGGCCAAGGGATGACCCACATCGAGAATGGCGTAGGGCGGCAGGCTGGCGAAGGGGTGAAAACGCAGGTCGCCTGGCAGGTCGAGATCATAGGTCAGGGCCACGTCAATCTCCGCGCGGCGCAGCTGGCTAAAGATTTCGGATTGATTGAGCTCGGCCTGTCGCACGCGGACATCGGGGTGCTTTTCCTGAAAACTGGCCCTGAGCGGCGGCAGGACGACCTGCGCAAAGGTCAGCATGCACCCGATGGAGAGCGGCCCACGGATCGTCTCTGAGATGTCGCCTGCCAGGTTGTTGAGCTGTTCGGCGTCGTTGAGAACCTGCTTGGCCTGCGCCATCATTTGCCGACCAGCAAGCGTTAGAGACAGGCCCTGCGCATGCTGGCGGACAAAGAGCGGCAGGCCAAATTCCTTCTCAAGCTGATTGATCGCGGCAGAAATAGACGGCGAGGACACGTTCACCTTTTCCGAGGCCAACGCGATGCTGCCGCATTCCCCTACGGCAACGAAATATTCCAATTGCCGCAGAGTGAACCTGAGCATTTCTAACCTGCTTGCGCTTCGTATTTGATCCAAGTGGTCTTGAGCGCAGTGTATTTCTCAAGCGAGTGCAAGGAAAGGTCTCGTCCGAAGCCCGATTGCTTCATGCCGCCAAAGGGCGTCTGTGCCGAGAGCGCATCGACGGTGTTCACAGACACGGTGCCGACATTGAGGTTCTCGGATACCCGGCAGGCGCGGCTGAGATTGTCGGTCCAGACCGCGGCCGCAAGCCCGTAGATGGAATCGTTGGCCATGGCGACGGCCTCGTCCTCATGATCGAAGGCAATCACCGAGAGGACGGGCCCGAAGATCTCGTCGCGTGCCAGTGGATTGTCCTGGGTGACGTCGTCAAAGATCGTGGGCTGCACGAAGCAGCCTTTGCCATCGACATGCACACGTTTTCCGCCGGTCACGATATTTGCTGAGGAGATGCCTTCCTCCACGAACTGCATGATGCCCTGGGTCTGTGCCTCATCGACGATGGCCCCCATCTTGGAGGCAGGATCGAGCGGATCGCCGGGTTGCGTGGCTTCGGCGCGGGCGATGAGTTTTTCGACCATCGCGTCCTTGATCGAGCGTTCCACGTAAAGGCGGGAGTTGGCCGAGCAGACCTCGCCCTGATTAAAGAAAATGCCGAAGGCGGCCATGTCGGCTGCGGCGTCGAGGTCTTCGCAATCGGAAAAGATGAGGTTGGGGCTTTTGCCACCCGTCTCGGGCCAGACCTGCTTCATGTTGGACTGGCCGGAATACTGCATGAACATCTTGCCGATCGCCGTGGATCCGGTGAAGGCGAGGCAATCCACATCCATGTGTAGGCCAAGCGCTTTGCCAGCGGTTTCTCCGAAGCCGGGAAGCACGTTGAAGACGCCATCTGGCACGCCCGCCTCTGAGGCCAGCTCGGCCAGTCGCAGGGCGGAGAGGGGGGATTGCTCGGCGGGTTTCAGGACGACCGAGTTGCCCGCGGCCAGGGCGGCGGCGGCTTTCCATGTGGCCATATCGAGCGGGAAGTTCCACGGCGTGACAGCGCCCACTACGCCGAGAGGCACGCGTCGCACGAGGGCCAGATCGCCTGGACCGGTAGGGGCAACCTCGTCATAGACCTTATCGATGGCCTCGGCATACCACTGGAAGAAGTGCGCGGATCCTGGGGCGTCGATCGTGGCGGCATCCTTGACCAGTTTGCCCATGTCGAGACTGTCGAGCAGGGCCATTTCTTCGAGGTTTTCGCGGATGAGACCGGCCAGCTTTAACAGAACCTCTTTGCGGTCACTTGGGCCCATGCGCGACCAGTGCCCGGCCTCAAACGCCTTGCGCGCGGCGGCAACCGCGCGGTCGACATCTTCGACATCGCATTCCGCAACGGCGGCGAGTACTTCACCGGTTGCCGGGTTGATGCTGTCGAATGTCTTGCCGGAGGCTGCGTCGACAAAGTTGCCGTCGATGAAGGCCTGATTGCGAAAACTCAGACCTGCCGCGCGGGATTTCCAATCGTCATGGGAATGGTCGAGCATGTCTGATGTCCTCTCAAGTGGCGTTTATTGATCTCCGGGCACACCGTAGGACGGCGCGTCCCTCGGGTCGAGCGCGCGTTGCACGTAGGCCGCAAGCTGGGGTTTGTAGCCGTCCCAGGCGGTGGCAATCGCCTCGATGGGGCAGTCTTCGGTCCAGTCACAGCGCAGATCGGCCACGGGCCAGCTGACATTGTCGACAAGCTTCATGCCTGCGGAATGCACCGGCCCTGCTTCGCCCCCGGCGGCAAGCCCCGCGCGCATAGCTGCGATCAGGCGGTCGCCGAGGTGACCGGATGAGCCCAGAAACCCGTCCACAATGGCTTGGGGGATGGTCTCATTTGCCAGAAGGTTGCCTCCTGAGGCGACGTTCTCGGCTGAAGCCTGCGTCCAGATGCCAAGGCTGTTTGCGCCTGAATGAATGGCGGTTCGGCCTGCCGCGTCCACGGCCAGCACTTGGCGATACTCGGTGAACTTGGCGTTGGCGATGACTTCGGTCACAGCGTCTTCTGCGGTCTTTCCCTGTGCCATCATGTTCAGCGTCAAAGGCCCGAGCGTGGGGTCGGTCACGTTCTGGGAGGCCACCGCGCCCACGCCTGCGCAGGCGTAAGAGCAGCGCGCGGCAACAGCGGGAGAGGACGACGAGATCGCCAGCCCGAACATGCCGGTTTCAGCACAGCGGGCAACGAGTGAAAAGGTCATGGGTGGTAATCGTCCGGAATGACGGCGGTGCCGTCGATTTCGACCAGCCATTCGGGCCGGGCGAGGGCCTGCACCACGAGGCCGGTGGACACCGGGTGCACGCCTTTGATGTACTCGCCCATGGTGCGATAGACCGCCTCGCGATGGCGCACGTCAGTGATGTAGACCACGAGTTTGACCAGATGCTCCATCGACCCGCCCGCCTCTTCGATCAGCTGGCGGATGTTCTGCATGACCTTGTGGGTTTGCTCGACGGGGTCATGGCTTTCGATGTTGACCGCATCGTCTAGATTTTGCGGGCATTGGCCGCGCAGCCAGACCGTTTTCCCGCCATGGGTGACAACGGCCTGGCAGAGATCATTGTCGAGGTTCTGTTCAGGATACGTATCCGAGGTGTTGAATTTCCGGATGCGTGTATGCGCCATCAAGCGACCCCCACGGACATGTCCACGCGATCTTGGGCGGCGAGCCACAGGACAAAATCGCGAATGGTGCCTTCGTAGTCATCCTCGGCCAGAGGGCCAGAGACCGCGTAGGCGGATTTCAAGGTTGGCTGCAGCCGTTCCAGCTTGGCTCTGTCTTCTGCGTTCACCTCTTCCCACAGGGCGATGCGCTGCGCAATTGTATCCTCGTCGAGATCATCGCCATAGACGGACATCGTCCATTTCACCCGGATCTGATCCACGTTCAGGGGGAAGATGTAGAGAGAGACGAGAAGGCTCGCCGCCTGACTGGCCACCTGTGTCGGAAAGAGCGCGAAAAGCGCTGACCGGTTGCGTTCCTCATCCGACAGCCCGGGGGCGCCGGCGCCACGAGAGGGAATGCCCTCGGGATAGTTCGCGGCATAGGATGTGAAATCCTTGCCGGACGCTAGTTTGCGCGCGCGCTGCGTGGGGGTGTAGCCATGCAGGGTGATCGGGTGCACGACCGAAAGGTGGTAGCCTTCCATGAAGTTCTCAACGAGGCACTTCCAGTTGCAGTTCCAGATCTCCTCGTCCCGGTGCACGAGCCGGAAGGTTTCGGTCTCATAGTTGGCCAAGACGGCGTCCAGCTCTGGCTCTTGAAATGGCATGGCGTGGGCATTGAGCGAGACGTAGATGAACCCTTTCCAGAAGTGGACGCGATGCTGATGCAGTTTGCAGGTTTTGGGGTCAAAGCCCGCATTGTTCATCTGCGAGGCACGCAAGAGGGAGCCGTCCAACCGATAGGTCCAGGCGTGGTAGCTGCACACGAACTTTTTCGCGTTGCCCGCCCCTTCCGCAAGTGGCATGCCGCGATGCTGGCATACATTGGCGAGCACCCGGATCGCGCCATCCTGACCGCGCACCACCAAGAGCGGCTCGTTCAGGAGCGTAAGTTCAAAGTAATCCCCCTTATTGGGCACTTCGTCTTCACGGCCAACGCAGTGCCAACCACGGCGCAGGACGGTGTCACATTCATGCTCAAACCGCACGGGATCGGTGTAGAATGACCCCGGCATGCACATGGGGCGGTCTGCGGGGAGGGCGGCGATACGCTGTAGCTCAAAGTCATGCGGAATGGTCATGGTCGTTCCTCCGCACTCACCCGTGACAGCAGGTACTGCGCGAAATCGTAATTCGGACGCTCCAGATGCGACAGGTGTCCGGGGCGGGCGAAGGCTGAATTCAAGCCCTTGTAGACCTTTTCGGTGCACCCTCGATCCTCAACATTGACCTCATCGAGCAACGTCTTGAGGGATTCAAAGTTTTCCTGCGCGTCGGGGTCATCATTGTAGTCATCCGACATGCCGCCGCCGAAACGGATGTGAACCTGACCGGGGCTGACGGGATGCAAAGACAGATACCAGAAGTAGCCAGGCGTGAGCGTGATCAGAAGCGAGGGGTAGATCGCCAGCAGATATGTCGTGCGGCGCGCGTCTCCTTCGAGGCGATCATTGCTCGGGTGCGCCATGGCGATGCGTAACGAGTCGTCCTTTAGGATTGTGTGGTAGTTGAACGCGTCATGCCCGGGCGGGCAGATCATCTCATCCAGCTTGCTCAATCCCCCGATTGTGCCCGCGTGGCAGACGGGCAGGTGGTAGCTTTCCATGAAATTCTCAGCGAGCACTTTCCAATTGGTGTCCCAAACATGCTCTTCAAAGAATGTCTCGGTATAGTTGGTCATGTCATAGCCGGACACGAGCCGCTCCACCTCGGAGAGCTGGGTCGCCACGGGCGAGGCATTATCGTTCAGCGTCACGAACACCCAGCCAAGCCACTCTTCGCAGCGCACGGAGGGCAGGCTGTAGGCGTCTTTGCAGAAATCCTCATTCTTGCGCATGGCGGGCGCGCCGCGCAGAGAGCCGTCAAGGTTATAGGTCCAGGCGTGATAGGGGCAGACGATCGATTTGGCGTGTCCCTTGCCTTCAAGCAATGTCGACATGCGGTGCAGGCAGACATTGGATTGCGCTTTGACCGAGCCATCCTTGTCGCGGACCACCATGATGGGCTGGCCAGCCAGTTCGCACGTCAGGTAATCACCTGGTTTCGACAAGCTGCCTGCGCGGCCGACACAGAACCAATCCTGGGCGAAGATATGCTTAAGTTCGAGGTCGAGAAAGGCTTGCGAATTGTAGACCTCAGGCGGCATCGCACGGGCTTGTTCGAAGGGTTTGTCAGTGGCAAGTCGGAGCGCGTCTATGACATTCGCGTTTTCAATGTCTTTTGGCATGGCGTTTCCCTAGCTGGCTCTGTTCGCGATGCTATAGAGTTGCGATCTCGAGAGCATACAAAAAGCATCGTCTGCCTCAGCTTTGATTAGGCTTTGACTAAGGTTTGGGCATGCATGGGCTAGGCTGAGACACGGCTTCAAATGATATGGTGATCCATGGGCAAGCGAAATGTGTTGATTGAAGGCGTATCCGGCACGGGCAAAACGTCGATTTGTGACGCAGTACTGTGGCGTGGCTTTCATGCGATACACGGCGATCGGGATCTGCGCTCCGGAGCAACGCATGACAGCGCAAGCTTGTCTCTGAGTCATGCGGAAAGGGCGGCTTTTGTGCACGCCCAAGCAAATTGGGATGTGTCCAAGGTTCTTAATCACTTGGAAAACAGTCAAAGGCCGGTTTCATTCTTCTGCGGCGGTTTTCGCAACCACGAAGAATTGGTCGGACTGTTTGACCTTGTTTTCGTTCTGGAAGTTGACCGTGATACGTTGATGCGTCGTCTTGAGGCCCGATCCGACGATGAATTCGGCGGCAAACCTGCAGAGAAAACCTTGATTGAGAAATTGCATTTTACGGGTGAGGATATGCCCAAGGGCGCGACCCCTATTGATGCGCGCAACCCGATCGATCAGGTTGCCGATGATGTGGTCAAGATCTGCCGGCAGTTTGGATTTGTAAGCTGAGAGAGTGGGTGCGTAGTGGGGCGCCTCACCGGCCAAATGTCAGCCATTTCGGGACGCAACCTATCCCCGGTATGCCGTGCAGAGGGGCTATGAGACGTATCGGCTTTAGGCTCAGCCTAATCAATGCTGCACCATTCCGTATTTTTCGCGCCTCTCAAGTCCTCATAGTTTTATGGTAGAAGAGATTGGACGTCGGCCTGAGCAAGGAGCACTGATAATGACGGCAAAACACGTGGATACGATTGTTGTTGGTGCGGGCCAGGCCGGTATCGCCATGAGCGAACACCTCAGCCAGCACGGCATCGATCACGTGGTTTTGGAGAAAAGCCGCATCGCGGAGGCGTGGCGCACGGCGCGGTGGGATTCTCTGGTGGCCAATGGCCCGGCATGGCATGACAGATTTCCCAACATGGAATTCAAGGGTCATGGGCCCGACCAGTTTCCAGACAAAGAGGCCGTCGCCGAGTACATGGAAGACTATGCCCGCCAGGTGAACGCACCCATCCATTGCGGCGTTGAGGTGAAGAAAGTCATCAAGAATGAGGGCGGGTCCGGCTTTTACGTGGAGACCTCCCATGGCGACTACATTGCCCATCATGTCGTTGCCGCGACGGGGCCGTTTCAGAAACCTGTCTTCCCACCGATCATTCCGGCTGAGACGGATGTGGTGCAGATGCATTCTGCCCGCTATCGCAATCCGGATCAGTTGCCAGATGGCGCGATCATGGTCGTGGGCGCAGGATCTTCGGGCTCTCAGATTGCCGAAGAGCTGATGAATGCAGGCCGCGAGGTCTATCTGTCGGTGGGGGCGCATGACCGTCCGCCGCGCAGCTATCGCGGGCGGGATTTCGTTTGGTGGCTCGGTGTTCTTGGGAAATGGGACATGGTCACACCTGGCCCAGGCACGGAGCATGTCACCATCGCGGTGAGCGGCGCCGATGGCGGCAGGACGGTGGATTTCCGGCGCTTTGCGCAATCCGGCATCACGTTGGTGGGCCTGACGGAAAGTTGCTCGGATGGAAAATTGCGCTTCGCGAGTGACGTGTGTCAGAATGTGAACGCGGGCGACGCCAATTATCTGGCTTTGCTGGATGAGGCGGACGCCTATGTTGCGCGCAATGGTCTTGATCTGCCTGAAGAGCCGGAGGCGCGCAAAGCGTGGCCTGAGCCCGATTGCCTGACCAACCCGCTGCGCGAGCTGGATTTGCGCGAGGCCGGGGTCAGCACGGTGATCTGGGCCACGGGATATTCGACAGATTATAGCTGGCTGCAGGTGGATGCGCTGGATGAACACGGTCGCCCGGCGCATCAGCGCGGCATATCGACGGAGCCGGGTGTCTATTTCCTGGGGCTGCCGTGGCAATCCCGCCGTGGGTCGTCCTTTATCTGGGGCGTCTGGCATGACGCGAAGTTCGTCGCCGATCAGATTGCCATTCGGCGCATGTATTTTGACTATCAAAGCGAAGAAGAGGCCGCGGAAGACGAGCTGATGGTCGCCAATGCCGGTCGCGCCGGTTAGCCTGATCAGACAAAGAGGGGTTGAGATATGAAACCACTGTCCGACAGCGCCCGCAAAGTGGCCAATATCAAAACCGCAGCGTTTGAGCCGTTTTTGAGCTCATCCGGCGAGATGGACGGCGAGGTTCTGCAGGTCAATGGCGGCAAAACCGGCTATGGGTTTCACATCTACCGCATGGCCCCGGGGCAGACGAGCATCGCCCATACGCATCTGGGCGACGAAGAGTTCTTTGTGATTGAGGGCGATCTGACAGATCACGACGGGTATGAGTACACGGCCGGCGACATAGTTTGCCTGAAATCCGGCACAGAGCACAATTCGACCAGCAAAAATGGTTGCACTTTGGTGGTTTATCTGCCGGGTGCAGACGGGTTCTGAACAGCGTTTGACACGCCCGTCCCGCCTTTTAGAGGGCGATTGCCTGGCCGTTCTCGTCAAAAAATCGAAACGCGTCGCTTGGCGCGGTAATGTGCACATCTGCGCCCGGTGCGAGGGAGAGATGATCCGAACCGCGCATGATCAACGTGTCGTCGCCCGCGCTGAGGTGCACAAGGGTTTCCGCGCCCAGAGGCTCCACCAATGTCACCTGCGCCGGGACGCCGTGTTCGCCGACCGTTAGATTTTCGGGTCTCACGCCGACAAAACTGACATGCGCTTCACCGGAGTAGTGGTTCATGAAACCTTGCCCTGCGGGGCTGGCACCTTTCATGACATTCATTGGCGGTGATCCGATAAACTCCGCCACGAACGTGCTTTGCGGCTGGGCGTAAAGCTCCATCGGTGTGCCGATCTGTTCGATCTTGCCCGCGGACATGATGACAATGCGGTCAGCGAGGCTCATCGCTTCGATCTGATCATGGGTGACATAGACGAAGGTGGCCTTCAGGCGCTTATGCAGGTCTTTGAGTTCGGCCCGCAACTGCGTGCGCAGCTTGGCGTCCAGATTTGAGAGCGGCTCATCAAAGAGAAAAACGGCTGGTTCTCGCACGATGGCGCGGCCCATGGCGACGCGCTGGCGCTGACCACCGGAGAGGGCGCGGGGCTTGCGGTCGAGGTACGGCTCCAGTTGCAAAAACCGCGCCGCTTCGGCGATCCGGGTGTTGATCTGATCCTTGGGCATGCCCTGGTTCTTGAGCCCGTAGGCCATGTTCGCCCGCACGGTCATGTGCGGGTAGAGCGCGTAGTTCTGAAAGACCATCGCGATGTCACGCTCACCGGGTTCAAGGTGGTTGACCGACCGCCCGCCGATCTGCAGCTCGCCTTGGGTGATCTCCTCAAGGCCTGCAATCATGCGCAGGATCGTGGATTTGCCGCAGCCAGACGGACCCACAAGCACGATGAATTCACCATCAGCCACGTCGAAGTCTGCACCTTCCACGGCCATGACGCCACCGGGGTAGGTCTTGCCAATATTGTCGAGTTTCAGCTCTGCCATGTTGGTTCTTTCATGGGTTATTTCTCACTCTCAACCAGACCTTTGACGAAGAGGCGCTGCATCACGAGCACCACCAAGACGGGCGGGATCATTGCCAGGATGGCCGTGCCCATTGTGAAGTTCCAGATCGGGATGCCCTCGCCGACATTCACCATGCGCTGAATGCCCATGACGATGGTGTAGAGATCCTGATCTGTCGTGATCAGGAACGGCCAGAGATATTGGTTCCATCCGAAAATGAAGAGAATTATGAAAAGGGCTGCGATGTTCGTGCGCGACAGCGGCAGCAGGATGTCGATGAAGAACCGGATCGGGCCTGCGCCGTCGATGCGGGCTGCTTCGACCAACTCGTCGGGGATCGTCAGGAAGAATTGTCGGAAGAGGAAGGTGGCCGTGGCGGACGCGATCAGCGGGATGATCAGACCGGTGTAGCTGTTGAGCATGCCCAAGGACGCGACCACGTCGTAGGTGGGCAGGATCCGCACCTCGACGGGCAGCATAAGCGTGACAAAGATCAGCCAGAAGCACGTCATGCGGAAGGGGAAGCGGAAATACACGATCGCAAAGGCAGAAATCAGCGAGATGGCGATTTTGCCAAATGTGATCCCGATGGCCATGACCAAGGAATTGAACATCATCGTCGAGAGCGGCACGCCGCCGGCGGCGGGCACGCCTTCGATCAGGAGCTGTCGGTAGTTCTCCACCGCGTGATCGCCGAACCACATTGGGATCGGTGATTTGGTCAGCGCTTCACCGGGATGGGTGGAGGCCACGAGCGCGACCCAAACGGGGAAGCACAGGAACACGATGCCTGCGATCAGAACGACGTGGGTCAGGATGGCGGAGGTTTTGCGATTTTCGACCATCAGTACTGTACCTTCCGCTCAATGAACCGGAACTGGACGAATGTCATGGCCACGACGAGGCCCATCAGGATGACCGATTGTGCGGCAGAGGAACCGTAATCCTGTCCGACAAAACCGGTGGAGTAGACCTTGTAGACGAGGATGGATGTGGCATCGGCCGGGCCGCCGCTGGTTGTCGCGTGGATGATCGCGAATGTGTCGAAGAAGGCGTAGACGAGGTTTACGACGAGCAGGAAAAACGTGGTCGGCGACAAGAGTGGGAAGACAATGGACCAGAACCGCCGCGCGGGGCTGGCGCCATCAATTGCGGCGGCCTCAATGAGGGATTTGGGGATCGATTGCAGGCCAGCCAGGAAGAAGAGAAAGTTGTAGCTGATCTGCTTCCACGCGGCGGCGACGATCACCATCAAGAGCGCCTGATTGCCGTTCACATAGTGGTTCCAATCGACGCCGAAGGTACCTTCTAGCATGTAGGCCACGATGCCAAGGGATGGGTTCATCATGAAAAACCACAGCACACCGGCAAGGGCAGGGGCCACGGCATAGGGCCATATGAGGAACGTGCGATATCCGGTCTTGCCATGGATAACGCGGTTGGCGGCCACAGCGAGCGCCAAGGCCATCGACATCGACATGAACGTCACTGAGAGACCAAAGATAAGGGTGGTCCAGAAGCTGCGCAGATACCCGGGATCGTTAAAAAGGCGCGTGAAGTTTTCCAGCCACACGAAGGTGCGGTTGAAGCCGAACACGTCTTCGAGGAAAAACGAGGTTTCGAGCGCCTGATAGGCGGGCCAGATAAAGAAAATCAGCGTGATCGCAATCTGCGGCGCGACGAGCGCGTAGGGCAGCCACTTATGGCGGAAAACAACGCGTTTTTGCATAGTCTACTTTCAACGTGAGCACCGGCCGGAACAGCGTCCGGCCGGGCTCATGATCTTATGCAGATCGATCAGGAGTTGGTCGCTTCAAACCGGCGTAGCAATTCATTGCCACGCTCGACAGCGGCGTCCATGGCCTCTTGGGCGGACTTGTCACCAGCCCAGACGGCCTCCAGCTCTTCGTTGATGATGTCGCGGATCTGAACAAAATTGCCAAAGCGCAGACCGCGGGAGTTGGACGTCGGCTCATTGAGCGAAAGCTGCTTGATCGCCACGTCGGTGCCGGGGTTGTCGGAAAAGAAACCGTTGGCTTCCATCATATCGGCTGCCGCATTGGTGATCGGTACATAGCCTGTGGCCTGTGCCCATTCTGCCTGCTGCTCTGTGCCGGACAGGAAGTCTAGGAACTGCGCTGCGCACGCGTATTCGGCATCTTCATGACCCTGAAGCGCCCAAAGTGTTGCGCCACCAATGATCGAGTTCTGCGGCTCTGAACGGACGGATTTATCCAGCGGAAGAGGGACCTGCGTGAATTCGAAATCCTTGATATCATTCTGGAAACCGCCGAAATACGCCGACGAGTTGATCCACATCGCCGCTTCGCCGTTCACGAATTGCGGGCGGCTGTCGCCACGGCGGCCGCCATAGACGAAGAGACCTTCTTCAACCATGTCCTGAACGCGGTCGAGATGGGCCACAACGGCTGGGTTGTTGATGGTCAGCTCTGTGCCGGTGCCGGCAAAGCCGTTTTCCATGGTGCCGATTTCCACGTCGTGCCATGCGGAGTAGTTTTCGATCATCGACCAGGACTGCCAGCCGAAGCCGAGCGGTGAGGCAACGCCAGCGGCTTTGAGCGCACGGGCGGCCTCAACGGTTTCTTCCCATGTCGTCGGGATTTCAACGCCGTTATCGGCAAAGAGGGTCTTGTTCACCCACATCACAGGCGTAGACGAGTTGAATGGCAGCGAGAGCATGTTGCCCTTGGTGTCCGAGTAATACGAAATCACGGCCGGGATGTAGGAGCTCTCGTCGAAATCCATGCCCTGATCTTCCATCAGCTGATGAACGGGATAGATCGCGCCCTCGGCTGACATCATGGTGGCGGTGCCGACCTCGAATACTTGCACAATGTTTGGCTGCTCACCGGCACGGAAGGCCGCAATGGCGGCGGTCATCGTCTCGGTATAGTTGCCCTGATAGACAGAATTCACGGTGCAGCTGTCCTGCAGGCCATTGAATGTGGTGGCAAAGGCATCGGTGCGTTCGCCCAATTGACCGCCCATTGCGTGCCAAAATTCAATCTCTGTTTTGTCTGCTGCATGGGCGGCAAAAGCCGTCAGGCCGATGGCAGCGGCGGACGCAAAAAGGTATGTTTTCATGGTGTAATTCCTCCCGTTTTTTCGAGGTAAATTCGGCCAAATGGGTCTTTGGGCCGATCCCACCTGGCCTCGATCAAGGTGGGTGTGGGATACCGATCCACGGTGACGCTAATCTAAAAACTATGTAACAAGCTTATGAAACTTCTTCCGACCTCGCAAGGCCGGATGGGACAGCTTGACCGTCATATTCCGAAACGGCTTTCTGCGAAAAAAATACTTTCTATCAATAATTTATCTGCAAATAGGCAGCACCAAGGGAGGATATTCTGGCAAAGCGTCACGCCACGTGTTGATCACGGGCTGCAGCTTGCTTTTGGGCCAGAACTTCGGCGCGCCAATGTCTCGCAGACACTGTGCATTCCAATAAAGCCCTTCGTCTTTGAGTGATTTTCCGCCGCGCACCGCCTCTGCCACCGCGTTGATGTCGCGGCCCTCAGGATAGATGTAGAGAGTGGTCGGGTTATTCTGGGTCAGGCTCAGGATATTCTCAGTCTCCGGGACAGACCATGTCGTGCAGCCATTGCTGCGCCCGCCGGTGTAATTCACAAGATTGCCATAGGGCACGTAGCCTTCGTCATCCGCGTGCGGGCTGTCTTCATCCTTGTAACGGCATTGCCACTTGAGAAACATCGCGACGTGCCCGCCGATTTCACGCTCGCGGGCGTTTTCGGTCTCACCTTCGCCGTCAAAGAGCAGGAACGTGCGATAGAACGGCTTTTTCTTGCCGCCTTCGGTAAAGTAGCCCTTGAAGGACGTCCGGTGCTCTGCCGTCACATAGGCCCCGCCCATGGTCAACTTGGAACCTTCGGCGTTGCTGAAATTTTTCGCGCATTGCCGCCCGTTTGAGAAATTGGCGGCCTTGAGATTGCGGCCATTGCCATAACCGGAATAGACGGCGCGAAATGATTTCTGAGCTTCGCAAATGACGTAGAAGCGATCATTGGGGGAGCCGTTTCGGGCAGCACTCGGTTTGGTCACATCCTTGGCGAGATAACAGGCGTTGGACACCACGCCCTCGCTTACCTTTTGCTGATAAAGCGCGCGTGCCCGTTCAAGCACCACCTGGGCAATCTGGCCCTCGCCGGTGCCGACATGCTTTTGCAACCAGTCCGGGATCGGATCGGTTTGTGCGGCTTGGCTTGGGCCCGTGTGGAACCCTCCGGCCGTAGCCATGATCAAGCAGGCTAAAACAAACGATAATCTGGGCAACACTCAACTCTCCCGTTAGGTGTAATTGCAAATTTAGCGTGCCGGAGCGCTGACTATCCGTCAATGGTGTTGAAGGGGCTGATAGATCAACTTTGCGGTGATTGGGCGCAACCCTGCCGAGAGGCAGCCCGTGGCACTGTTGCGCGCTGCAGCGCGCATGCGCCGTTCGGTCACTGGGCGAGGGCGTCCTTTTCTTTGGGCAGAGTGTCCCAGATCAACCTGCTGTCGAAACTGCGCGCCGCCATCATCGTGAAGATCACGGAAAGGGCGAAGGCGAGGGCGGCCATGCCCGGATTGATGGACGCCACGACACTCACTTGCACCAAAGAAGACAGGATGGCCACGACGAAAACATCTATCATCGACCAGCGGCCAATAAACTCCACCACTTCGTAGATCACATGACGATGGGGCGCAGACATGGAGGCGCCATACGATACGGACAGCGCCAGATACGCAATCGCGAAGAACTTCAGCGCGGGGATCAGAACGGACGCCACCAAAATCACAATGGCCACGCCCCACGCCCCGTAGGACGCCAACTCTACAGCGCCCCCGATGATGGTACTTTCCACGTCGCGAAACAGCGTGGTGGTGATCAGCATCGGATAGATGTTGGCGGGGATGTAGGCGAGGATCCCGGCGATCCACCACGCCCAGACCTTGTGCAGGCTGCGGTGATCGCGTGAGATCAGTTTCTCGCCGCAGCGCGCGCAGCGCTTCGTGCCCATGGGGTAGACCTTTTCACAGGTTCGGCATCCAACAAGCCCGAGGTCTTTGGCGGTGACTGTCATTCCTCGAGCGCTCGCCAGATTGTCCAACGGCAGGTGACGGTGTCTTTGACGAAGATCAGGATCACCAGCGCCACAAACATCCAAAACGCCGGGCCAAGCTCCACCCGTGCCAGATCTGTCAGCTTTACCAGCGCCACGGCCGTGCCGATCACAAAGATCTCTACCATGGACCATGGCTTGAGTTTTTCGCTCAGCCGAAAGGCGCGGCTGGCACCGGGCCATGGGCGGCGATCTGCGACAATCGGGGTGAGCGTGTAGATCGTCAGCGCAAACCGCAGGGCGGGCAATCCGACAATCAGCCCTAGCGTCACTAGCGCCAGCACAATCATCGGGCCATCAGAGAACGCCAAGGCCGCATCAAGGATTGTGGTTTGTTTTGTGAGCCCGAAGCGATGGATGCTGATAAAGGGCATGAAAAGCGCCGTCATCACTAGGATGAGGGCCGCCGACGACATCGCGATGATGAAGAGGCCCGCATTGCGCCGAGGGGTGATCAACGGGTGATGGCACACGTCACAGCGCACGCGTTCGCCTGTTTCCAATTGTGCGACGTCATAGATGGCGTCGCATTTGGGGCATGCGATTAGGGTGTCGATGTTCTCTGGCGTCGCCTCTTTCATCCTGTGTCAGGTAATGTGCGCGTGCTGGACCAGCAATGGCGCGAGGGGATCGGAAGGGGTGATCTGTGGCGATGCGCGGATATTGTTGCGCTGGGCGCAATGATTAATAGAAGAGGCCGCATATTCTTTGACGCTAGGTCATGCGCTACATGATTGCCAAGGAAACAGAATTGCGAAGGAGCGAGACATGATCACCGATATCAAAGGTCTGCACCACGTGACCTCGATGGCCGCGGATGCCAATGAAAACAACACGTTCTTCACAGACACGCTTGGTCTGAGACGGATCAAGAAGACCGTGAACTTTGACGCGCCTGATGTGTATCACCTCTATTATGGGGATGAGACAGGCACGCCCGGCTCTGTCATGACGTATTTCCCGTTCACAGGCATGCGTCGCGGACAACGTGGTGCCGGAGAAGTGGGCGTGACCGAGTTTGCCGTACCCAAAGGCAGCCTTGGCTACTGGCAAACGCGGCTCGTGGACAAAGGCATGATCCGGCAGAGCGAGGACGTGGCGTTTGGCGAAAAGCGCTTGAGTTTTGACGGCCCCGATGGCGATGGCTTTGCCCTGGTGGAAACCGAGGATCGCGGGCGTACCCCGTGGACCGGTGTGGATGTGCCTGAAACGGCGGGTGTCTTTGGCTTCAATGGCGCGCGGTTCTCGCTGCGCGATGCCGCGGCAACAGGCGAGCTCTTGGAATACATGGGCTATCAGAAGGCCGACACGCAAGGCAACCTGACGCGTTACATCATCGAAGGCGGCAATGCGGCAGACACGATCGATCTGGAGGAAATCGGCGATGCGCCGATGGCCGGACAAGGTGCGGGCTCTGTTCATCACATCGCATTTGCGGTGGATGATCGTGCGGCTCAGCTTCGGGTGCGTCAGGCGCTGATGGACACGGGCTATCAGGTGACGCCCGTCATCGACCGGAACTACTTCTGGGCCATCTACTTCCGCACACCGGGCGGTGTGCTCTTTGAGGTGGCCACGAATGAGCCGGGCTTTGACCATGATGAAGATACGGCGCATCTGGGCGAAGCGCTGAAACTGCCAGAACAGTACGAGGCACAACGCGCTGAGATTGAACGCGTTTTGCCGGAGCTTGCCGCCTAAGCACATGCCCCTCGCGCAAAATCGCGGGGGGCGACGCTATGGCTGAGGTATTCATATCGGTCTGGGATCAGAGCAGTCATCCGTTCGGTTTTGCCCAATTTTTCCTCTAAATCTGCGGGGGTAGGGCTTCTTTTATTGAAATGATTGAAGAAGTTAACGCGGCCTATATGGTGGACATATGTCTGAAGGCCGGTTTTTTGATGAGATGTGGGCGCAGGAGGATGCTGCGCGACCTCCCTACAACTCCTTTTACAGTTGGATCACCCATGAAGACCCTGCCCGGCTGCGGGCGAAACAGCGCGAAGCCGAAGAGGTGTTTCGCCTCACAGGCATCACCTTCAATGTCTACGGGCGCAAGGAAGCCGAAGAACGGCTGATCCCGTTTGATATCGTCCCACGGATCATCTCGGGCAGAGAATGGCAGAAACTGTCGCGCGGCATTGAGCAGCGCGTCATCGCGATCAACGCGTTTCTGCACGACATTTATCATCGCCAAGAGATTCTGAAAGCTGGGCGCGTCCCGGTTGAGATGATCGCGGGCAATGAGGCGCTCTTGCCGCAGATGATGGGGGTCATGCCGCCCGGTGGCGTCTATACCCACATTGTCGGCATTGATCTGGTGCGCACGGGCGAGGATGAGTTTTTCGTTCTCGAAGACAACGCGCGCACCCCGTCCGGTGTCAGCTACATGCTCGAAAACCGCGAGACGATGCTGAGCATGTTCCCGGAGCTTTTTGCGCAGGAAAAGGTGCGCAATGTCTCAAACTATCCGTTGCTCTTGCAAAAATCTTTGGCCGAATCCGCGCCGTCTGGGATCCCCGGTGATCCCACTGTGGCGCTTCTGACGCCCGGTATCTACAACTCGGCCTATTTTGAGCATTCCTTTCTGGCCAATAACATGGGCGTGGAGCTGGTTGAGGGCCACGATCTGCGTGTGGTGGACGGGCGGCTTTGCATGCGGACAACCCAAGGCTATGACCCGATCGATGTGCTTTACCGCCGCGTTGACGATGAGTTTCTGGATCCCCTGAATTTCAAACCCGAGAGCACGCTTGGTGTTCCGGGTCTCTTTGACGTCTATCGTTCGGGCGCAGTGACATTGGCCAACGCGCCGGGCACGGGCATCGCTGATGACAAGGCGATCTACAGCTACATGCCCGACATCGTCGAATTTTACACCGGTGAAAAAGCGATCCTGCAAAACGTGCCAACGTGGCGCTGCTCAGACCCGGACTCGTTGAAATACGTCTTGGACAATCTGGCAGAGCTGGTTGTCAAAGAAGTCCACGGATCGGGCGGCTACGGCATGCTGGTGGGTCCGGCGGCGAGCAAAAAGGATGTAGAAGCGTTCCGCAAAAAGCTGAAAGCGCGACCGGCCAACTATATCGCGCAGCCTACCCTGGCGCTCTCCACCGTGCCGATTTTTACCAAGAGCGGTCTGGCCCCGCGTCACGTGGATTTGCGGCCTTTCGTGTTGATGAGCCCCGAGGGCATCCGCATCACGCCTGGCGGGCTGACGCGGGTCGCGATGAAGAAAGGATCTCTGGTGGTGAATTCCTCGCAAGGGGGCGGCACGAAAGACACTTGGGTTTTGGACGATTGACGCATGTTGGGTAAGACGGCAAACGGTCTCTACTGGATGTTTCGCTATCTTGAGCGGGCGGAAAACAACGCCCGTCTGATCGAAACTGGGCAGCGGATCGCGCTCACCCGGTCCGGTGCGCCCACCGATGAATGGACGCCCGTGATGAAGACCACGGGCACAGATCTCAGCTACGCGCAAAAGTACGACACCGTCACGAAAGAGAGCGCGATTGACTGGATGTTGCGGGATCCGGAAAATCCGTCGTCTGTGCGATCTTCTATTGAGGCGGCCCGGCAAAACGCGCGTATGGTGCGCACGGCCGTGACGGCTGAGGTCTGGGGCGCGATGAACGGGTGCTATATCGATGTCAAAAGCGCCCTGGCCCGCCGCGTGAATGAGCGGGATTTGCCGAATGTGCTTGGCCTGATCCGACAGCGGACAGCGCTTGTGCGGGGCGCAACCCACGGCACGATGCTGCGCAATGACAGCTATGATTTCGCGCGGATCGGCACGTTTTTAGAACGCGCCGACAACACCGCGCGCATTCTGGACACCAAGTATTACGTTCTGCTGCCCACATCTGCATCGGTTGGGTCACATTTGGATAATATCCAGTGGGAGACGATCTTGCGCTCGGTCAGTGGCGCGGCTGGGTTTCGCAAAGCCTATGGGCAAAAGGTGAAGCCCAGTGAGATCGTGGACTTTCTGGTTCTGGATAAGCGCATGCCACGCAGCCTGAACTTCTGCTGTCAGAAAATCCGCGACAACCTTGGCTATCTTGCCTCAGAATACGGCCAAAGGCTTGAGGCGCATCAGATGGCTGATGATATGTGCCGCCGGTTCATGTCTCATGATGTCGAGGCCATTTTTGACTACGGGCTGCATGAATACATCCAGGATGTGGTTGCGGCGCTCAACGCGTTGGGTCATCAGATCGAACGCGACTATCGGTTTTTCGCATGATCCTCAGCATATCTCACGCCACCCGCTACAAGTTCGACGCGCCTGTCAGTTACGGGCTGCAGCAATTGCGGCAGACGCCAAAGTCCTATCGCGCCCAGAGCGTTCTGACTTGGACCACGCGCCTCACCGGCGCCAAGAAGCAGCTGGAGTTCGATGACTATCACAGGAACCGTGTTGAGTTGATCAGCCTCAATGACGGTGTGGAGGAACTGGTCATCGAAAGCGAAGGCCGGGTTGAGCTGGCCGACACCCACGGCATTGTCGGCCCCCATGCCGGACCTGCCCCGCTTTGGCTGTTTGCCCGCGCGACGCCTTTGACACAGTCAGGCCGGGGGACGCGGTCGATCGTGTCTCAGATATCCAATGGAGAGCCGCTGGATCGGCTGCACGCGCTCTCTGCCTTGATTAAGGATCAGATCGCCTATGAGGTCGGGGCCTCTGAACCCCATTGGACGGCCGAAGAGGCTGTAGCCGCCGCAAAAGGTGTATGTCAGGACCACACGCATGTCTTTATCACCTGCGCCCGGATCATGGGCTTTCCGGCGCGCTATTCATCGGGGTTTCTTTTGCTCGATGATCGCGAAGAGCAAGAGGCCACGCATGCCTGGGCAGAGGCTTACGTGGACGGGTTGGGCTGGGTCGGATTTGACGTCTCAAACGGGATTTCTCCGGATGAGCGCTACGTGCGAGTGGCCACAGGCTTGGATTATTCGGATGCCGCACCCATCCGGGGCGTTCGGATGGGAAATGCCGAGGAAAGCCTTTCTGTTGCAGTCAAGGTTGCGCAGCAGTAGAGGGATTGCATGACTTATTGCATTGGCGTTCGCCTTGATCGGGGCCTTGTGTTCATGTCCGACACCCGCACCAATGCGGGCCTTGATAATGTGTCCACGTTTCGAAAGATGCATTGCTGGGAAGTGCCCGGGGAACGTGCGATCACCTTGATGACCGCTGGCAATCTGGCCACGACCCAAGCGGTTGTAAGCCTGCTGGAAGAGCGGACCAAGGCCCCGGCAGAACGCCAGCCTACGATCCTAAGCGCCCCATCCATGTTCGAGGTTGCGAATATTGTCGCGGCGACCTTGCGCGAAGTGATCAGCAATCACGATGAATGTGGCCAGCAAGCTGACAATGCGTTTAACGGCACGCTGATCCTTGGCGGGCAAATTGCCGACAGCGTCACGCGGCTTTTCCTGATTTATCCGGAAGGCAATTTCATTGAAGCCGGTCAAGAAACCCCGTTCTTCCAGATTGGCGAAACCAAATACGGGCGGCCGATCCTTGTGCGGGCCTATGACCCGGCCATGACGTTTGAAGCCGCTGTGAAAATGATGCTTTTGAGTTTTGACTCAACCATCAAGGCGAACCTATCCGTCGGACCACCCATTGACCTGCAGATCTATTCCGAGGGCGAATTGGTGCTTGGCCCGTCCCGTCGTTTTGAGGCCGATGATCCCTATTTCAACGAAATATCAGAGGGTTGGGGCAGCGCCCTGAAACAGGCGGTGGATAGCTTGCGAGATTTCTCCTTGGACGAGTAGCGCGCTTCCGATCGCGAGAATTGCAATCAGAGCAATAATATATCGATTTTCAATGCGATACACTTTGGAAATCAACAGCTTACTTTTGTGCCGAGAGAGAACAGGGCACTAAGATTGTCTTGTCGCCACGTTAACATCGGAGCCAAGAACATGAGCTGGAATCCAACCCATGGGCCAGATTGCCCCTCTGCAGATCCCGAGTCTATCGAGACATTGATCATCCCGCGCGCCAGGGATTTGGGCGGTTTCGAAGTGCGTCGGGCCTTGCCCAGTCCCAAGCGGCAGATGGTGGGCCCATTCATCTTTTTCGATCAGATGGGACCGGCGGAGTTTATCACCGACGGTGGCATTGATGTGCGCCCGCACCCCCATATCGGCCTTGGGACAGTGACATATCTGTATCAGGGTGAGTTCGAGCATCGTGACAGTCTTGGGACGCACCAAATGATCTATCCCGGTGAAGTGAACTGGATGGTCGCGGGGCGCGGCGTCACCCATTCTGAACGCACATCCGAGGAGACCCGCGCCACACGCCACAAGCTTTTCGGCATTCAGACTTGGATCGCTTTGCCCGAAGATCGCGAGGACATCGCCCCGGATTTTGAACACCACAAGGAAGCGACACTGCCCTTCCTGAACGATGCCGGCGCGCAGGCGAGGCTCATTCTTGGCACTGCCTACGGAGAGGCCAGCCCCGTGACCATGCAGTCGGAAACATTCTACTTGGATGTCGTCTTGGAACCAGGGGCGCAATTCCCAATGCCAGATGACCATGAGGACCGGGGCGTTTACGTCACGCAAGGATCGGTTGAAGTGGCCGGCGAGGTGTTTGAAGCCGGCCGCATGATGGTCTTCCGCCCTGGTGACAGGATCTCTGTGCGGGCAGGAGAGCAAGGCGCAAGGCTCATGGCGCTCGGCGGAGAGACGCTTAATGAGCACCGCTATCTATGGTGGAACTTTGTTTCTTCGTCCAAAGACCGCATTGAAGAGGCGAAAGAAGCCTGGAAACTAGCGGATTGGGAAAATGGACCTTTCAAGCTGCCCCCTGGAGATGCATCGGAGTACATCCCGATCACCCCTGAGTTGGATCGCACCAGTCCGAGGGTGGCGGCGACGTCTTAAAGCTCTTATCAATCTGTCCATGGCATCATATGGTGAGCTAGCTGAGCAGGATGCGTGGATATGTCAGTCGTGACCAATAACTTGGCAATTTGCGGTGTTTCGCCGTGAAGCAGGAGATTATCCGTGAACCCGAGCTGCGTGCGGCGCTGAGACAAGACCGTGCGCTGCTCTGGGGTATTGGCATTTTTAGTGGATTTGCCAATCTGCTTATGCTGACCGGCCCCATTTACATGTTGCAGGTTTATGATCGGGTGCTGTCCAGCCGATCCGTTGAGACCCTGGTCGCGCTGAGCCTTCTGGTCCTGTTTCTCTATTCGATGATGGGTCTTTTGGATTTTGCCAGAGGGCGCGTGATGGCGCGCGTCGGTGTCAGATTTCAATCCCGTCTGGAACGCCGCGTGTTTGAGGCATCGATGAAGCGTTCCGCCAGCAATGACGGACGCCCCTTTCACGGCATGCGCGATCTGGAGCAAGTGCAGCGGTTGATGACGTCACCCGTGGCGATGTCGGCCTTCGACATCCCGTGGACGCCGCTCTTTCTTTTTGGAATATGGATCTTTCACCCTTGGCTTGGCAGCCTGGCCATTGCAGGTGGGACGCTGCTCATTATTCTGGCTATTCTCAACCAGCGCGTTTCAAAAGAAGCATCGGCTGATGCAAACACCGCGTCCTTCGAGGCGGACGCGATGGCCGCGCGTATGGGCCGGGATGCGGATATGATTTCGGCCCTTGGCATGCGGGAGACGATGTTCAAGCGCTGGATGTCGCAGCGTGGCCTGGCCCTTGATAAGCATTTGGGCGCTGCGGACATTTCCGGATCGTTCCTGAGCGCGACAAAGGCGTTTCGGCTTTTGTTGCAGTCGGCCATGCTCGGGTTGGGCGCGGTTCTTGTGTTGAGGGGCGAGGTGACCGCCGGGGCCATGATCGCCGCGTCCATTCTGCTTGGGCGTGCGCTGGCGCCAATTGAACAAGCCACGGGCAACTGGGGCCTGGTGCAGACCGCGATGAAGGGCTGGAAATCTCTTTCGAATCTCTTGGAGATTGTCCCGGAAGAAAAACCAAGAACAAAGCTGCCGCGCCCTGAGGCAAGGCTGGAAGTGCAAAACGTGACTGTCCGGGCCAAGGACGGTGATGCGCTCTTGCTGCGTGGTGTCAGTTTCATGTTGACCCCTGGCCAAGCGGTTGGCGTCATTGGTCGGTCAGGAGCAGGGAAATCTACCCTTGCGCGGGTCATAACGGGCGCAGTTAAGCCCTCATTGGGCACGGTTCGGCTCAACGGTGCAACGCTCGAACAGTACAGTGAAGAAGACCTGGGGAATTACATCGGCTACCTGCCACAGCAGGTTCAGTTGTTCGATGGAACGGTTTCCGAAAACATCGCGCGCCTGGTGGAAGACCCGGACCCGGATGCAGTGGTTCAGGCCGCGCGCGTGGCGGACGCGCACAAGATGATCGTCAACCTGCCAAAAGGCTATGACACGGCCATCGCGGGCAGCGGTGATCAACTTTCCGGTGGTCAGGTGCAGCGGGTTGGGCTGGCCCGCGCGTTTTACGGCAAACCCGTTCTGATGGTCTTGGATGAGCCGAACTCGAACCTTGATAATGTGGGTAGCGAAGCGCTCAACGCAGCGATTCGAGCCGCCAAAGCCGCGGGGAACGCAGCTGTTGTCATTGCCCACAGGCCCGCAGCCATCAAGGAATGCGATCTCGTGCTCATGCTTGAAGGTGGGCGCGTGCGGGCGTTTGGGCCTAAAAACAAGGTGCTTCGTGAGGTGCTGCAAAACAGCGCCGAAGTGGTCGGCAAAAAGCAACCAGGCGGCGTAAAGTGAGGAGAGGCAGATGAAAAGAAAGTATTCGCCCGGCCGCCCGCTTCTCGTTGGTCTCGCGGCACTTGTCTTGCTGATTGGCGGTTTTGGGACATGGGCCGCATTTGCCAATATCGCGGGGGCCGTGATCTCTGGTGGGCAAATCGAAGTGGATCAGAACCGCCAGATCGTGCAGCATCTGGATGGGGGTGTCGTCAGCACCATCGAAGTGGAAGAAGGCGATCTTGTGAAGGCCGGTGACGTGCTCGTGCGGCTGGATCCCACAACGCTGTCCACCCGGCTCACGATCACGGAAAGCCAGCTTTTTGAAGTGATGGCCCGACGCGGACGGCTTGAGGCGGAACGGGACAAGTCAGACGAGATCCGGTTTGATAAACTGCTGAGCGAAGCCGCGATCGAGGCGCCAAGCATTAACGAATTGATGACGGGTCAGGTGCGCCTGATTGAGGCGAGACGGGCGACCAAGGTCCAAGAGATTGACCAGCTTGGCAAGCGGCGCACTCAAATCACCGATCAGATCGAAGGCATCGTGTCTCAGTCGGAGGCGCTGACGCGTCAGCTCGAGTTGATCAAGGAGGAGCTCGCCGGGCAGCAAGACTTGCTGGATCGCGGATTGGCGCAAGCGTCCCGCGTGCTGGCGCTACAGCGCGAGGAGGCGCGTCTGGCTGGCAGCGTAGGCCAACTGGGGGCGGACAAGGCCCAGGCAGAGGGGCGCCGTACAGAAATCGATATTGAGCTTCTCAAACTGGAAGCCACACAGCGCGAAGAGGCCATTACCCAGCTGCGCGATCTCCAGTTTCGCGAGCTTGAGTTGCGGGAGGAACGTCTGGCGCTGATGGAGCAGATCAATCGATTGGACATTGTCGCGCCTGTGTCCGGCGCGGTCTACGGGCTTACGGTACATGCGCCCCGCGCTGTGCTGCGACCGGCGGAGCCTGTTCTCTATCTCGTGCCGCAAGATCGGCCTTTGGTGATCAACGCCAATGTCGACCCGGTGCATGTTGATCAGCTCTTCATCGGGCAAGAGGTGATACTGCGTTTCATCGCTTTGGATCAACGCACGACACCCGAACTCGCAGGCGAACTCACAGGGATTTCCGCCGACACGTTTCGCGATGAGATCACCGGTGTGCCTTACTACAAAGCGGAAGTGGCGCTCTGGGCAGAGGAGCGCGCGCGCTTGGATCCGGAGGTGGAGCTGAGACCTGGCATGCCCGTGGAGGTGTTCATCCAAACCGATGACCGCACGCTCATCGCCTATTTGACCAAACCGCTAACAGACTATTTCACGCGCGCCTTTCGCGAGTAGCGAACCGGATAGGTACCCATGACGCACTGGGTTTAAAGCGCACGTGCCCTTGGGCCGTCAGCAACGCACGTTCTCCAGCGTTGGGTCAAGCATGGGTTTGAGGGACGCATTCGCCGCGATTCTTTGGCCAGCCACCTCCACCGACCATGGCCCTTTTGCGACCAAATCCGCAGACACCGGGCAATCCAGCTCGACAAAACCGATCCCGACAGCGCCCATCAGAGTGTGGCCATAGCCGCCCACTTGGATGTAGCCCACCTGTTCGGTGCCCAGGTAAATCAGCTCATTTCCGTAGAGCAGCGGTTCGGGGTCGGTCAGCAAGAACTGCAGCATGCGGGTCTGTGGCACGCCGCGTGCCTTGATCGCGGCAAGCGCATCCCGACCGATAAACCCACCCGGTTTATCGAGCTTCACGGCAAAGCCCAGCCCCGCTTCAATTGGGTTGTCGGTGTTGTCCACATCGATCCCAAAGTCGCGATAGGCTTTCTCCAGACGCAAGGAATTGAGCGTCTGCATGCCCGCGTTCCGAACACCCAGATCCGCGCCAGCCTCCATCAACAGATCATAGGTTTGCACGGCTTGTGTGGATGGCACGTGCAGCTCCCATCCCAGCTCACCCACAAATGTCACGCGCATGGCCAGCACGCTGGCATAGCCCACATCGATTTCTCGCGCGGTCATGAAGGGGAAGGCCTCATTCGACAGGTCCGTGCCCGACACGCGTGACAAAAGCTCCCGCGATTTGGGCCCGTGCACATTGATCTGCGCGCGGCCTGACGTCACATCGGTGATCGTCACAAATTCGTCCGGACCGATATGGCGGCGCATGCGCATTTCCGTGTGCCCGTGGGAGTTTTCGCCCACCACCACCATGAATTTGTCCTGTTCCAGGCGCGTGACGGTCAGGTCGGCCTCAAACCCACCTGCCTCGTTGACCCATGCGGTGTAGACCACGCGGCCGGGATCCACGTTGACCTCATTGCAGCTCAAGCGGCTCAGAAGCGCGCAGGCGTCGCGGCCCTGGACGAGAAAGCACGACATCGACGTCATATCCATGACGATCACGTCTTCTCTTGCGGCGCGATGCTCTTCTGCGTGCCAGTCAAACCAGTTCTGTCGGAACCAGCTGAGCTTTTCGATCTTGGCCTCTTGCGGCGAGGGCGCGAACCAGTCGGGCTGCTCCCAGCCATGGCCTTCGCCGAAATAAGCGCCCGCTGCCTGCAATCGGTCATAGAGAACCGACCGTTTTACGTTTCGCGCAGTCTTGGGGCTTTCATTGTGAAAATGCTGCCCGAATAGCTTACCCAAGAGCTCCGGCGTCCGATCGCGTCGGAATGCGGGGGTGGCCTCGCATTTTGTGAAGCGATTGACGTTGATACCCGTCACATCAATGGGCGGCAGGCCGTCCACGATCCAATGGGCGAGGACCATTCCCGTGCCCGCACCATTGAGGATGCCCAGTGAATTCATGCCGCACGCCACCCACGCATTGCGCAGCTCTGGGGTCGGCCCGACCAAGGGTGCCAGATCCGGCGTAAAGCTCTCGGGCCCGCAGAATAGCTTTTTGACACCATAATCCATAGTCTTTGGCACGCGGGAATAGGCCAGTTCCAGATCGGGGCCGACACGGTCCCAATCGGGCTCGATCTCGCCAAATGCAAAATCTTCGGGGATGCCATCAAGTTTCCAAGATGCGCCGCGTGGCTCAAAAAGGCCCAGCATTATGCCGCCCACCTCTTCGCGGTAGTAGGTATAGGTGGAAGGGTCCTCGAGCACGGGCAGATCGCGCGGCAGATCTGGAATGCTCTCTGTGATCAGGTAGTAATGCTCTGCCGCCTGAAGCGGCAGGTTGATGCCGGCCTTGGCCCCGATTTGGCGCGACCACATCCCCCCGCAGAGCACCACGTTTTCGGCCGTGATCGTCTGACCGTCTTGTGTCCGCACCCCAGTGGCTGTGCTGTTTTGGTGCAGGATCTCATCGACACGCACGCCTTCAAAGATCCGCGCGCCGCCCATCCTAGCGCCCTTGGCCAGGGACATTGTGACATCGACCGGATTGGCGCGTCCGTCTTCGGGAATGTAAAACGCCGCCGTCACATCTGAGAGGTCCCCGATCGGGAACAGATCCTGCGCCTCGCGCGGAGAGATTTCATAACAGTTGATCCCAAAGCGTTGCATGAAGGGCGCGATCCGCCGCATCTCATGGGCGCGCTCGTCATTATTAGCGATCTGCAGGTAGCCCACATCGCGGAACCCCGTGGGCAGGCCGGTTTCTTGCTCCAGTTTCGCATAAAGATCACGGCTATGGGTGTAGATGGCGCATTCGGCTTCCGACTTTAAAAGCCCCGCCACGATGAGGCCAGCGGCGTGCCACGTCGTCCCTGCAGTCAGCTGCGCCTGCTCCAATACGATCACGTCTTTCATGCCCAGTTTGGTGAGGTGATAGGCCGTGTTCATCCCGATGGATCCCCCGCCAATGATCACGGTCTGGGCATGGGTGGGCAGTGTCTCGGGCATGTCGGGCTCCTGGCGAATCTCACGGTCAGATAGCAGGGACGTCATCCAAAGGTAAACGACTGAATGAGCGTTCAGTGACGAATTCTCCTTGCCTGATCGAGACGTTCGCGAAAGGATCGGGGGAAGCCATTGGGGGGAGCGACATGTCAGACGAAGATCTCTACGACAGCGAACACATCAATTTCCTAGAGGACCTTTGGGGCGATGGTTATCTCTCGCCTGGCGGTGGCGATGAGGTGGCACGGGTGCTCACGGGGGTGGACCTCACTGGCAAGCATGTTCTTGATATTGGATCTGGGTCCGGCGCCATCGCTGTGGCTTTGGTGCGCGATCACGGGGCCGCGAGGGTGACGGGCATTGACGTGGAAGATCCGGTTGTCGCCGCGGCGCAAGGCCGTGCAGAGGCCGCTGGGCTTTCCGACAAGGTTACCATCCAAAAGGTCACACCCGGCCCGATGCCTTTTGACGAGGGGACGTTCGACGTCGTGTTCTCCAAGGATTCGATCATTCACATCCCGGATAAGGCCGCCATGGCTGCCGAGGCCTTCCGTGTGCTCAAACCCGGCGGGCAGTTCGCTGCCTCCGATTGGCTCATGTCCCATGACGGGGAGCCATCGCCCGAAATGGCCCATTACATCAAGATGGAGGCGCTTGACTTCGCCATGGCCTCACCCGATCGCTATCGCACGGCCATGGAAAACGCGGGCTTCACGGAGGTGGAATTGGTCAATCGCAACCCTTGGTATGCCGAAGTAGCCGCGGCAGAGCTCGAAGAGCTTTCGGGCAATCGTGACTATTGGGTGTCGCGGCATGATCCCACCTTTATCGACCATCAGATTGAGATCTGGCAGGCCATGTTGCCGTGTCTGCAAAAGGGCGAGCATTGCCCCCACCACATCCGAGGCCGCAAACCCACATGATCACGCCGCTGTCCTTTGACGACCTGACTTTGGAAACGGATCGTCTGCGCCTCACCCCGATGCAATCCGAGGACGTGGACGTTTCGAAGGCTGTCCTGTGTGACGCGCGGGTGATGCGCTACGTCAATGATGCTATGACGCCGGACGCGGTGGAAGAAGACATGATAAATTCCGTCAAGCGCGGGGCAGGCGGCCGGATCGGCCTGTGGGCGATCACGCGCAAAGACACGGGCGCCAAGATTGGGACTTCGGTACTCATGCCCGTGCCCATTGAGGACGATGATTACGACTGGTCGCTTTTGGTGCCCGGGTCCTATCCGGATGCCAATATCGAGGTCGGGTACCTCTTCGTGCCTGACGCCTGGGGTCAGGGGTTTGCGACAGAAGCCTGTTCGCGCATTGTGCGATTTGCGTTTGAAGAGACCTTGCTGCCTGAGATCGTCGCGACAGCAGACCCTGAAAATGTGAACTCACACAATGTCCTGCAAAAATCCGGTTTGCAAAAAATCGGCATCAAACGCGCCTACGCCTGGGACGATGTGCTTTGGTTTGATCTCACCCGTGACAGATGGTCTGCAATCCACGAGACGCGCCCGTAAGGGAGCGGCGAGCGCCCCCCATGAGCATTATCATCACGCGTCAAACCAGTTGCCATCCGGATCGCCGGGATACACGCCGAGATACGGCCCGTCGGTCTGATATCCCATCAAGCGCTGCACGTTTTCCGGATAACTTTCGGCCACTTCGCGTGGCACAGTGAGGTACTGGTTTTCTTCCTGTCTGAGCCACCCCAGCGAATAAGTGGTGATCAGACCGGTGCGCGGTGCGTTCGACTTGTTCCGGCCGCCCGCATGGATCGCGCTGCCCAGATAAAACAGAACGGACCCCCGCGGCATCGCGGCTTGGGTCACCTGATCGTCGGTCACATCCTCGATCTCGCGCATGTCATGGGATCCTGGCACCACCCTGGTTGCGCCGTTTTCTGCGGTAAACTCCGTCAGCGCCCACATGGCCGAAAACTGAAACTCCACGCCCGGGATGCGGATCGGATAGAAGCTGTCATCGCGGTGCAGCTCCTGATTGCCCTCCCCAGGGTGGATCTCAATCGCGGTGGAGGAGCCAAGCCTATAGCTCTCCGCGTGGCGTTTGAGCACCTTGTCGGCGACACCCATCACCAGCGGATGCGCAAGGATGTCGGCGGCATATCGGGACAGCCCAAGGATGCCACCCAACCTGCGCGTTTTGTAGCCGTTGAAGTCGTTGGAAAACTTGTGACCCTGCTCATCAAACGGGGTCTTGAAGTCTTCGAGCACCTGATTGAGCTGTTCTTCTGCGAGAACGTTTTCCACGATCACCGCGCCGTCGGCGAGCAGGGCCGCCGTCGCCGCGCTGGCATCCGCTGGGGCGCGCGCGATCTCAGGCATTGTATTCCGCGTTCAGCTCTTCGAGCCCCGCCTCCATGATTGTGAACATCTCATCCACCTCAGCCTCGCTGATCACCAGGGGCGGTGAGAACACGGCCATATTGCCAAAGGGCCGCAGCATCAGACCCATCCTTTCGCAGGCGGCGTCGAGCTTGTTGCCAAACTGCATATGCGCGGCGAAGCTTTCATCTGAGAGATCCGGGCGGCATTCCAGACAGCCCAAAAGGCCCATCCCGCGGACTTCGCCCACGATGTCGAACCGATCACCAATGCTGTGCAGTCGATCCTGAAACACCTCGCTGACACGCAGGACATGGCCCAGAATGTCTTCGCGCTCCATGATTTCCATATTTTTGAGCGCGGCAGCACAGCTCACCGGATGCCCCGAATAGGTATAGCCGTTGTAGAAAAGCTCATCCTCCCCGGCATCGCGCATATCTTTCATGATCCGGTCAGACATGATGCAGGCGCCAAGCGGCAGATAGCCAGATGTCAGCCCTTTGGCGCAGGTGATCATGTCTGGGACGATGTCGAACACGGTCTCTGAGGCAAACCAGTGGCCCAAGCGGCCAAAACCAGTCACCACCTCATCGGAAATGTAGAGAATGTCGTACTTCCGGCAGAGCTCCAGCGTCTTGGCATGGTACCCCTTTGGCGGCACGATCACGCCGCCTGAACACAGGATCGGTTCTGCAATGAAACCACCGATCGTGTCGGGGCCAAGCTCGAGAATGATCTTCTCCATCTCTTCGATCTTGGCGTCGCACCAATCATCGGGTGACATGCCGTCGGGGCGCAGATTTGGGTTCACGTCGGGCAGGAAATGCACGATGTCCTGTGCTTTGTCGAACCTGGTCTTGAACCTTTCTTTTCCGGTCATGGACGAGGCAAGATAAGTCGATCCGTGATAGGCTTTTTCACGCGATAGAATCCGCTTCTTCTCCGGGCGGCCTAGGACATTGTTGTACAAGCCGACCGTGCGCAGGGCGGTGTCCACGGCGGTTGATCCACAGGTCGTGTAATGCACATTGTTGAGATCGCCCGGCGTGCGTTCTGCAATCTTGCGCGCTAGGATCGCCGCAGGCTCAGACGTGGACGACCACGGTGAGGCATAGACCATCTTGCGCACCTGATCTGCGATCGCTTCGGCCATCTCCTCCCGCCCATAGCCGATCTGCACGCACCACATGCCGCCCGGGCCGTCAATGAACCGCTTGCCCTCGCTGTCCCACAGATACACGCCATCCCCGGTGTTGAGCCGCTGATACTCATCCTGTTTCCAGGTCCCAAGCCCGCCCCACGGATGCAAATTGTGATCCCGGTCCCAAGCGGTCAGTTCAGAGGGGCTTGGTGAGTTAGCGGGCGGTGTCATCGGTCTCTCCTGTCGAAATGCGCTGAATTATAGTTGCCCCGAGGATATCGGGCCGCCGTGAGTCATGCAAAGTTTTTTTGAGCGCTCAAATAAATTTAGGTGACGGCGCCGCGCGATTGTGCAAAATGAACGAGCAAAAACAGGTTGACGCAGATGAATGCCCCGGCAGATGTGAAAAAGCCACGCAAAGAGCGAAAAGAGAATGCCGACCGCAGGCGGAGGCAGTTGCTGGATGCAGCGCGGCGCTCCATCCTGAACCACGGTCTGGCAAAAACCACGCTGGCGACGGTCGCGGATGAGGCCGGGCTGTCGCAAGGCGTTGCAGTCTTTTACTTCAAATCCAAAGCGGGTTTGCTCACCGAGACCTTGCGCGATGCCTATGAGCAATATGAGGCACTTTGGCGTGCTGCACTGACCGCGCCCGGTACGCCCGTTGAGCGCCTGATGGCGGTATTGGCGGCGGACTTTTGCGAAAAGGCCTGCGGACCGCAGCGTTTGCCGCTTTGGTTTGCTTTCTGGGGAGAGCTGAGGTTTTCGGAAAACTACGCGGAGCTGGCCGATGCGTTCGATGCACGCAGACATCAGGCGCTGTTGGACCTGTGGCGTGAGGTGCTGCCAAGGGCGGGAGAAGACGATGTCCGCCAGATCACCGATTGGATGGAAACGCTCACGGATGGCTATTGGCAAAATCTGCATTTGTCGCCCGATGACACCACGCGCGACGGCGCATTGATCGCGACAAAGGCGCTTTTGCGCCGGGCCGTGCCAGAGGCATTTGAAAGCGGCCCTGCCTGAAGACAGACAGTGCCGTCCGGTTCTTCAGTCGTCGAGCGTGATCCAGATCGTTTTCAGCTCTGTGTATTGCGCATGGGCATGAATGCCGTTGTCGCGGCCGCCAAAGCCTGAGGATTTGAAGCCGCCGAAAGGTGTGGAAATCTCACCTTCAGAGTACGCGTTCACGCCGACCGTCCCGGCCTTGAGCTTGCGCGCATATTTATGCGCCTTGGTCAGGTCTTTGGTGTAGAGCGTCGCCGCCAGCCCGTATTCGCTGTTATTGGCGAGGGCGATGGCCTCTTCATCGCTATCGGCTTTGGTGATGCCGACCACCGGGCCAAAGATTTCCTGCTGGAAGATGTCCATGTCTTTCGTCACGTTCGAAAAAACCGTCGGCTGGAACTTCAAGCCGCCCGCGCCAGTGCCACCTGTGACCAAGCGTGCACCTTGGGTTTTGCCCGTCTCCACAAGGCCGGATACCTTTTCAAAATGCTCATCGCTGACCAGTGGCCCGTTCTGGGTGTTCGGGTCCATCTGATCGCCCAGGGCCATGGCCTCAGCCTGTTTCGCCATTTCTGCCACAAGCTCATCATAGACGGATTTATGCGCAATGATGCGGCTGTTGGCGGTGCAGTTTTCCCCCATGTTCCAGAAGATTGCGTTGGCCTGGATCTCGGCAATCTGGGCGATGTCGCCCGCGTCTTCCAGCACGACGGCGGCGGATTTGCCGCCCATTTCGAGGCAAACCTCTTTCATGTTGGATTGCGCAGCATATTCGAGGAACTTGCGGCCCACCTCGGTGGAGCCGGTGAAGGTCAGCGCGTCCACATCCATGTGCCGGCCCAGCGGTTCACCCACATCCGGCCCCATGCCGGTGAGCACGTTCAACACACCCGGAGGGACACCGGCCTCAAGCGCCAGTTCGGCCAAACGCAGAGCGGTGAGCGAGGTTTGCTCTGCTGGCTTCACAATAACGGAATTGCCGGTGGCCATCGCCGGGCCGATTTTCCACGCCATCATCATCAGCGGAAAGTTCCAGGGCAGCACCGCACCGACAACGCCGAGCGGCTCCCGCACGATTAGGCCCACGGCATTGGGCGCAGAGGGCGCGATCTGATCGTAGAGCTTGTCCTGCGCCTCGCCGTGCCAGCGGATACAGGTGGCGGTCTCTGGCACGTCAATCTCAAGGCAATCTGTGATCGGTTTGCCCGCGTCTATGGCTTCCATCACGGCCAGTTCTTCGGTGTTGGTTTCAATGAGATCGGCAAGCTTTGACATGACTGCCTTGCGCTCAGACGGATGCAGCCCGGACCAGATCCCGCTTTCAAAGGCCGCCCGTGCTGAGGCCACAGCCGCATCGACATCTGAGGCATCGCAGGCAGGCAGCTTGGCCAGTACAGCACCGTCGTTGGGGTTGATCGTCTCAAAGGTGGCCCCGGACGCCGCGTTCACCCATTGGCCATCGATCAGGCATTGGCTGGGGTAAGAAAGTCCCTTGGCCATCTCGACGTAATCGGTCTTGGTCAGCATTCTCAAATCCTTTCTGGTTGGCGTGATCGGGGATTAAACCCCAAGCTTATCGAGCAGTCGCAGGCGCAGAATTTCGGCCTCCACCATGGTTTCTCTGGCGAATGAAAAGGGCAGCGGTTTGATTGTGGTCACCGGAAAGTCCAGCTCTGCATTGGGGGCGCCTTGGGCCCATTTGGCAAGCACACGGCCCATGGCGGTGGCAATCGCCACGCCGCGCCCGTTGTAACCCAGCCCGGCTTTCAAACCCGGGGCAATTTCATGCAGATGTGCGTAGTGATCGCGGGTGAGCGCCACAAATCCGCCCCAGGCATATTCCCATTCCACGTCCGCCAGTTGCGGATAGAGCCTTGCGGTGACGGATTTCAAACGCTCGAACTGGCGTCGGGTTGAGGCATCATTATAGGTGCCGCGCCCGCCCATAAGGAACCGGCCCTCGGCGTCAAAGCGGAAGTACAGCAGCAGACGGCGCGCATCCGAGAGCGCGTGCAGCTCTGGCAGGATGGATTTGCGGATATTGTCGGATAGCGGCTTGGTGGCGATCTGAACAGAGCGGACCGGGATCACCGACTTGGCAAGGTTCTTGTGCAGATCCTGGTTTGAATAGGCGTTCGTGCACAGCATCACCTGCGGCGCCTCGACTGTGCCTTGTCCCGCGTGCACCTTATGCCCTGTGGTTGTCTTGTCGATGCGGGTCACGGCGGAATTGCCGTGGATCACCGCGCCGAGGCTCTTGGCGGCATCAGCCAGGCCGACGGCATAGTTAAAGGGTTGCAGATTGCCGCCGCGCATGTCGATCAGCCCGCCGAGATAGTCATCGGTGCCAGTCAAGCGCGCCATCTCATCTCGATCCAAAGCCCGGACATCTTCACCCATACCCTGCCACTCATGGGCCAGATTGTGCAGGTCTGCCAGGGTCTTTGGCGTGTGCGCGGCACGCAGCCAACCGGGGCGGATCGCGTCGCATTGGATGTTGTGTTTGTCGATCAGGTCAAAGACGAGGTCGCCCGCCTTGCCGGACATCTCAATCATCCTTTGCCCGTATTCATCGCCGAATTTCTTGCGGATCACACTGGGCGCGTCTTTGAGGCCCACATTGATTTGACCACCATTGCGCCCCGACGCGCCCCAGCCTGGCTGTTGCGCCTCAAGAAGCGTGACCTGAACGCCTGCCTCGGCCAGATGGAGCGCGGTGGAGAGGCCAGAAAATCCGCCGCCCACGACGACAACGTCGGTTTTGGTATGCCCGTGAAGCTGCGGGAAATCCGGCATGCGGTTGGCGGTGGCTGTCCACAGGCTGTTGGCGATGACAGGGCGTTCGTTGGGGATCATGGCCTAGCCTAGCGCTGCGACGATTTGTTGGGCGTTGAACCGCCCGCTCATGTAGGCGCCATGCACGAGGGCCGAGATCGCGCCGCCTGTGGCCTCGCCGCCAAAGAAGAGCTTTTCGTTGATGGGTGCGCCCAGCTTGGCGCGTGCGCCGTATTTGCCCGGTCGCACCGCGCCGTATGCGCCGAGAACGTTGGGATTGTCCGCCCAATCGGAGGCATAGCCGCCCTTGAACCGTTTTTTGGCGTCGCTGCCCGCGAACTTGACCAGTTCGTCCATGGCATAATCCACCACGGCGTCTTGGCCTTCGCCGTAGAGATCCCAGGCAAACTGGCCGCCGATGAAGCCCATCATGTAATCCCAACCACAGGGCCATGAGACGAAGAAGCAACCTTCTCCCGCCTTGTTTTCGGGCAGTTGATAGGTCACCCAGTTGTTTTCACCCAGATCAAGGCGCGCACCGTCAAACATCAGCGGCACTTTCATCAAAAGGCCCATGGGGATGTCATTGATGGCTTCTTGTTTCTCGACGGGCAGGGCCGGGGTAAACTTGATCTTCTCGGCGGCCAGAACACCCACGGAGACCGTCACCAGACAGGCCTTGGCGCGGATGGTGCCGCTGGCCGTTTCGACCGTAACGCCGTCCCTGGAATAGTCGATGGCGGTTACGGGTGTGTTCAGCGAAATGGGCATACCTTCGGCCAAAGTGGCCACCAGCGTTCCAAGACCTTCTTTGACGAAGTAGCTGGGCTGGGAGTCAGCCGAGTTCCAGTAGGATTTGGTCGACACCTGATCGAGCGTCACTCCGTAATCCATGGCCCCCATCCAGGATCGTACACTGGCGCCCCACGGGACATCAGGGATCACCGACGCCGCTGAGACATCCTTGCCAGACCGGCCCGCATCGGCCATCGCCTCTAGAATCGCGCCCCAGGCTTTGTCATAGGCGACCCAGTCAGATCCCGTCGCGGGATTGCCATCCATGTCGAACAAATCCGAATCGGCATTCGAGTGGTCTACCATCGTAAAGCCTTTTTCGTATCCAAGTTTCGCGTATGGGTTGTTATTTGCGCCGTTGACCCAGGAACACCCCACATCGATTGGTTGCCCCAAGCGCCCGGTTTCGGTGTAGGCGCGGCCGCCCACGCGGTCTGAGGATTCGACGATCACGAAGGACACCCCGGCCTGTTGCAACACTCGGCCGGCGGCCAACCCCGCGGACCCTGCGCCAATGACCACGACGTCCGGATTTGTTGGAATGGATTGTGCCATGAGGGGGGATGCTCCTATCGCCGTGAGACCGGCAAGGACGGCGCGGCGTCCGATCTTCACTGTCATTTCGTGTTATCCTTTCGGTCGTTTGTTTGGGTCGAGCGCTGCATAATATTTGCGCAGATATTTCGGCACATCCCAGGAGCACACGGTACCCGCTGGGACGAAAAATACGTCGCCCGCTTTGAATTTTTGAGACGTTCCATCCTCTTCGGTCAGCGTGACTTCGCCTTCCAGAACTTGCGCAAATTCGTGCCAGCCAAAGGGTTCCATCGGCGTTTTCATGGTTTGCGTGTCCCACAGACCCACGGCGAAATTCCCGTGATCATTGGTGAAAAACACCTTTTCGCGCTGGGGCGTGGTGGTGTCGGGCAGCACATCATGGTCTGAGAGTGTCAGGTCAGGGTCGAGCGCGACAATGCCGCCTTCCGCGCTTTCAATCTTGGGCGTTTCGGCGCGCGGATCCATGTAGGTGATGTAGAATTTTTTGAGATAGCCCACTTGCTTCCAACTGACCGGAACGGCGTTTCGGAAGATCACGCTTTGGCCTTTTTCTGCCGGCACACTGTCCCCAGATGCATCAAGCATTTTGAACTGCCCATCCAGAACGAGGATGAATTCATCGCCGGGATAGGGTCCAAACGCCTCTTGCATGGTGGTGGTGTCCCAAACACCTGTACTGAAGCCCAAATCCTGATCTTCAAAGTAGACGTGAACGTTTTGCGCATCAGGGACGTCGTGAAAATCGGCAGGGTCCAATTCCATTGGAGAAAGGCCGTTTGGACCGTTTTCTTCAAACCGAATAATGGATGGGCTGTGTGTCATAAGTCGTTGCCCTTCTCGCTGCATGGTCTAGACTTTTGAAGTGGCTGCCTCGTTTTCGGGCATAGGTGAGATTGTGATCTGGTTGGGGTTGGTTAATGACTTGACTCGTTTTGGCACTCGGATAAATGATTGAATGATCATTCAATGAGATGTGCGGGAACTGAAAGAAAGTCAATCCAAGATTTCCGGTCTGACAGGTCCCACCCAAGTCTCAGCGGGAATGGTCGCATAAAAATCAGGTGTTCGTCGTTCCATAGAACACCACTCACAACACGGGAGAACCAAGCATATGGACGTTGTTGATCAGCTAGGTGCTGTGCGCGAAGGAAAATTGAGCCGTCGTGCCTTCACCAAAGGTTTGCTCGCAAGCGGTGTCGCAATGGCGACTGTACCAATGGGTGCACGTCAGGCACGCGCTGCAGGAGAGCAGGCCACTTACTTCACTTGGGGTGGCTACGACATCCCTGAGCTTTTCCAGGCCTATCAAGAAAAGAACGGCGAACTGCCGAACTTCTCCGTGTTTGGCGCATCGGAAGAAGCCCTTACGAAAATGCGTGGCGGCTTTGTCGTCGACGTGGCGCATCCTTGCAACGCCGGCATGCCGCGTTGGGTCAGCACTGGTCTTTTCCAGCCTATCGACACAAGCCGGATCGCAGCCTTTGGCGACGTGATCCCGAGCCTTGTCGATCTGCCCGGCAACGATGCCGAGGGTGGCAACATCTGGATGATGCCGTTTGACTGGGGTCAGACATCCATCACCTACCGCACAGACCTCTTCGAGCTCGAAGGCGAAGAGAGCTGGGATATGCTGTGGGATAAGCGCTATGGCGGTCGTCTGGGCTCCCTGGCGTCCGGTGGCGATGCATGGTGGTGTGGTGCCATCAAGGCTGGCATCGACTTTGAAAACCTCGACAGCGAAGACGCGTTCACCAAGATCGCGGCCGTGATGCGGGAGCAGCGTCCGCTAATACGTGTCTACACAGACGATACAACGACGCTTGAGCAGGCGCTGTCCTCGGGTGAAATGGCGGCTGCCATGACTTGGAACAGCTCAGCCACATTGCTGAAGTCAGAAGGTATCCCGGTCAAGTTCGCGGATCCGAAAGAGGGCGCGCTGACTTGGGTCTGCGGCGTCATGATCCACAAGGATGCGCCCAATATCGACCGTGCCTACGACATCATCGAGTCCATGCTCTCTGTCGAAACCGGCAAGTTCATGATCAATGATTATGGCTATGGTCACTCCAACGCGAAGTCGTTTGCGGAGTTTGATGCGGAAACGCTCGCGGGTCTTGGCCTGTCCACCAACCCTGATGACATTCTGTCAGCTGGTCACTTCCAGCGTCCGATGACGCAGGATTGGGAAACCCGCATGAACGAGACGTTCGAACAGATCAAAGCGGGCTTCTAAGCCAAAGCTGAATACAACCCGCCGACATTTGTTGGCGGGTTTTTTCATCTCATTCACCGGAAAAGATACGCACCCCATGGCTGATACATCCCTCTCTCCGGCCGAGGCACGTCAGAGCGCAGAGCGCATAAAAACGTCGTGGTTTTCGGCGCTGCTTTACAGAAGCGAAGCGCTGCGCGGCTACCTGTTGATGTCTCCCACAATTCTGATCCTCACGATTGGGATTATCATTCCGTTTTTCATTCTTGTGGCGATGAGCCTATGGACCCGCGACGGGTTCGGCTTTGACACCACGCTGACGATGGCCAACTACGCCCGGACCTGGGAAGAGCCCATATTCGGCGCGCTGTTGCAGAGATCCTTCTGGATTTCCGGCGTTGCGACCGTGGCGACCATCCTCGTCTGTTATCCGATGGCCTATTACGTGGCCTTCCACGTCCATAAAAATAAGATGATGTGGATCATCCTGATGACTCTGCCATTCTGGACGAGTTACCTGCTGCGCGTCTTCGCGTGGAAGGTGATATTGGGCTATGAGGGCGTTATCAACTCAGGCTTCATGTCCCTGGGGTTGATCGAGGCCCCGCTGGAGTTCCTGCTCTATTCGCAAACGGCTGTGATCATCACATTGGCGCATGCCTGGGCGGCCTTTGCCATCCTGCCGATGTATGTATCGCTCGAAAAGATCGACAAATCGTTGCTTGAGGCGGCGACCGACTTGGGAGACGGGCCCGTTGCGCGCTTCCTTCGGATCACGTTGCCACTGTCGATGCCTGGTATCATCGCAGCCTCGTTCCTGATCTTCATTCCGACCACGGGTGACTACATCACGCCAGCATTGCTCGGTGGCCCGGATGGCGCGATGATCGGTAACTTCATCCAGCTCCAGTTCGGACCGGTCAACAACTGGCCCATGGGCGCGACCCTTTCCATCGTGTTGATGCTCTGGATCTCGGCGATTGCGCTCGTGTTCCTCTTCGTCACCAAAAAGGCACAGGATAAAATCGCATGAGCGCCCGAGGAGATACCGGAACCTATATCAAACGGCCCAACCGGCCGCTGCAGATCTACGCGGTGATCTTTCTGATCGTGCTCTACGTGCCGGTCCTGTTCATCCCGATGTTCAGCTTCAACGACTCCATTTATGTGCGTTTCCCGCTGCAGGGTTTCACGCTGCAATGGTACGCTGAACTGTGGTCTCGGGATGCTGTTTGGGCTGCGCTCTTCAACTCGGTCAAAGTCGGTGCGGTGGTTGCCGCGATATCCACGATCCTCGGGGTGGTCGCGGCGCGGGCCATCACGCGCTACCGCATCCCTGGAAAGAGCGCGCTCGTCACCTTCATCATGATGCCGCTCGTTATTCCGGGCATCATCTTTGGTGTGGCGCTTCTGGTTTTGTTGAGCCGCATGGGCGTGCCCCTGTCGCTTTACACAGTGACATTGGGACACTTGATCGTGTGTCTTCCCTTCGCGGTCGCGACGCTTTTGCCACGCTTCGAAGGCTTCGACCCATCGATGGAGGAAGCCTCTGCGGATCTGGGGGAAAATGGCTGGTGGACCTTTTGGCGGGTGACGTTCCCGATGGTCTTTCCGGGCGTGGTGGCCAGCCTGCTGCTGACTTTCACCATCTCGTTTGACGAATTCATCATGGCCTTCTTCCTCACTGGTACGGACGCAACCCTGCCAATGTATATCTGGGGTCAGTTGCGCTTCCCGCAGGAATTCCCCTCGGTGCTCGCGCTCTCGTCACTCATCCTCTTCATCTCTTTCATTCTCGTGTTCATCGCCCAACGTGTGGGTCGCATGGGCCTCGAAGACGCATAAACAAAGGTGCCATTATGAAAAACGACGCCTTCATCTCTATTCGAAACGTCAACAAGTACTTTGGCAGCTTCCAGGCCATCGACAATGTGAATATGGACATCGGCGAGGGGGAGTTCTTCTCGCTCCTGGGTGCGTCCGGTTGCGGTAAGACCACGCTTCTTCGCATGCTCGCGGGCTTTGAAAGCACGTCGGACGGAGAGATCCTGATCGACGGGCAGCCATCGGCAGACGTGCCGCCGCACCACCGCCCAGTGAACATGGTGTTCCAGAGCTACGCGATTTTTCCGCATCTCAACGTGGCCGACAACATCGCCTATGGTTTGCGCAAGCACAAACTATCGAAACCGCAGAAGCAGGAAATGGTCGATGAGATGCTCGAGCTCATCAAGCTTCCGGGCTATGGCAAGCGCAAAGCCAACGAGCTCTCAGGTGGTCAGCGGCAGCGGATTGCGCTCGCGCGCGCTTTGATCCTGAAGCCGAAGGTGCTTTTGCTGGATGAACCGCTGGGCGCGCTGGACAAGCAGCTGCGCGAACAGATGCAGCTTGAATTGCGCGCGTTGCAGCGTCAGGTGGGCATTACATTTGTGTTCGTGACCCACGACCAAGAGGAAGCGTTGACGCTCTCGGATCGGATCGCTGTGATGTCTGGTGGTAAAGTGCTTCAGGTCGATACGCCGGAGGGGCTCTATGAGGCGCCCACGACCCGCGAAGTGGCAAGCTTTATCGGTAACATGAACTTCTTCCAGGGCACTGTGCGCCGCAACGGGTCTTCTGAGGCGGCGATTGAGACGCAAGGTTTGGGCAGCATCCCGATATCCCTGGAGAAGGTGACCAAACCGGATGGAGCCCCCGTGCAGGTGGCCCTTAGACCTGAGAAGTTCGAGCTGCTCGAGGAAGAACCGACCGGGGGACATTTTGTATCAGCTAAGATGGATAAGACAGCCTATCTTGGGGAACGCAGCCACTACTATGTGACGCTTGACGGCAAGTCAGAGCCCGTCGCTGTGTCCAGCACAAACCAGTTCGTGGCGCGCGACGATGATCGCTGGAAAGAAGGGGAGCCTGTTTGGCTGTCCTGGTCGCCAGAGGCTGTGGTGGTCCTCGACGCGGACTGACAGAAAACACCCGCAACACCGGAAAAGGACGATGAACAAAGTTACCGAGCTGCAAAAAGAGTCGTTGAAACCGGCGCGCCGCACCGAATCCAAGGAAGTACGGCGTCAGCAGCTTATTGAGGCCACGATTGAATCGATCGCCAGCATCGGCATTGCAGGTACGACCATGTCGACGGTCACAGAGACGGCTGGCCTTTCTTTGGGTATCGTGAACTTCCACTTTGAGAGCAAGCAGAAGCTTTTTGAAGAAACGCTCGTCTACATAGCGCGGGAGTATCATGAGCATTGCTTGCGTGCCTATGAAGAGGTTGGCCCCTTTGCGCGCGAAAAACTGACGGCCCTTGTGGATGCGCATTTTCATCCAGACGTGTGCACGCACAAGAAGCTCGCGGTTTGGTACGCGTTTTATGGTGAAGGCAAACGGCGCGCGATTTACCGGGACTTGATCGATCATATCGACGATCAACACTGGGATATCGCAACGGAGCTGTGTCAGGAGCTCATCGAGCATGGCGGCTATACATGTCCGCCCGCCAAGCAGGTGGCCCGTACGCTTGAGGCGCTTTTGGACGGTATTGCGCTGAACATCTTGATGTATCCCGAAAGTTACACGGCGGCGGATGGGCGCAAGCAGGCGCATACATACCTGGCCTCGATGTTTCCTAAGCATTTCGAAATGCCGACCTTTTAACTGCACATCTGAGAACACCTAGCAACGCATTGGGGGCTCACCCTCACGTCCCATAGAGGACACGGAGCAAAAAAACATGGCCAGAGATCCACGCTACGACATTCTGTTTGAGCCGGTCAAAATCGGCCCCGTAACAGCCCGCAATCGGTTCTATCAGGTGCCGCATTGCACAGGCATGGGCTATATCCGGCCGCGGACCCTCGCGGCCATGCGTGGCGTAAAAGCCGAAGGTGGTTGGGCGGTGGTGAACACAGAATACAACTCCATTCATCCCACATCCGATGACTTGCCTCATCCGTCAGCCTCCCTTTGGGACGACAGCGATGTGCGCGCCCATACGCTGATGACGGATGCCGTGCATGAGTTCGGATCGCTTGCCGGAGCAGAGCTGTGGTATGGCGGGGCGCGGTCCGCCAACCTGATCACGCGGCTGGTGTCGATGGACGTCAAAGCCATGCCCAACACCTCAGGTCAGCCGTTCTCGACCCGTGCCATGGACAAAGAAGACATCAGGACGTTTCGCCGCTGGCACCGCCGCGCGGCCCTGCGCGCGAGGGACGCGGGCTTCGATGTGGTCTATGTGTACGCAACCCACGGGTATCTGATTTCCAACTTCTTGAACCCGCGCGTGAATGATCGCTCTGATGAATACGGCGGATCTTTGGAAAACCGTGTGCGCCTCGTGCGGGAATTGATCGAAGAGACCAAAGATGCTGTAGGTGACCGCTGCGGCGTCGCCGTGCGCTTTTCTGCAGACGAAGAGATTGGGGAGGACGGCAAACCGATCTTTGGGGAACGCCGCGAGATGTTTGAGATGCTGGCGGAATTGCCGGATCTTTGGGACATCAATATCGCCAACTATTCCGTCGAAATGGGGGTCTCGCGCTTTACCAAAGAGGCCACGCTTGAACCCTACATGGAATGGGTGAAATCCAAGACGACGAAGCCGGTGGTGACGGTTGGCCGCTTTACCTCACCCGACACGATGGTCAGCCAGGTGAAACGCGGGATCACCGATTTCATTGGCGCCGCGCGACCCTCGATCGCCGATCCGTTCCTGCCCAAGAAGATCGAAGAGGGCCGGTTCGGTGAGATCCGCGAATGCATCGGCTGCAACATTTGCTATTCGGGCGACAGCATTGGTGTGCCGATCCGCTGCACCCAAAACCCGACCATGGGCGAAGAGTGGCGGCGCGGCTGGCATCCTGAATTTGCCCAAGACACGCCTGAAGAGGGCCGCGTGCTCGTCGTGGGCTCTGGTCCCGCCGGATTGGAAGCGGCCCGCGCTCTTGGCAAAAGGGGCTATCAGGTCATGCTGGCGGAGGCCAAGCGCGACATCGGCGGGCGCGTCACGCGGGAGGCGAGCCTGCCCGGTATGAGCGAATACATCCGCGTGCGCGACTACCGCGAACAGACGCTGATGGAGATGCTGAATGTCGACGTCTTCCGCGAAAGCAAAATGACTGCCGAAGATGTCTTTGCCACAGAGCCCGATCACGTTGCGATCGCCACCGGGTCAACCTGGCGGCGCGAATGCTTTGATGAGGAGGCCTTCTACTCCATTGCGGAAGGCGAGGCGCTGGCGCGGGTCTTTACGCCTGACGACATTATGGATGGCACATTGCCGGATGGGCCCACCATCGTCTTTGACCAGGACAACTATTACATGGGCGGCGTGATTGCCGAGCGTGTGCTGCAGGAAGGTCATGAGGTCACCTATGTGACCGAGGCCGACAGTGTCTCGAGCTGGGCAGGCAACACGTCAGAGCGCTGGCGTGTGCGCAGCCACATGACCCGTCTTGGCATCAAAATCGAAACGGCGCACTCACTCACGCATTTTGACGGCGAAGCGGCCACGCTCGAATGCGCCTATGGGGGTGGCACGCGCGAGGTGCCCGTGACCAACGTGGTGCTTGTGACATCGCGCGCGCCCAATGACGCGCTGTATCACGAAATTCTGGACTATGCGGGTGATGAGCCTTTGCCTTTCACACTGACCCGCATTGGCGATGCCGAGGCGCCGGCGATTATCGCCGCAGCCGTCTATGCCGGTCACCGGTATGCACGAGAGCTGGACACAGAGATTGATATAGATGTGCCCCTCATGCACGATCGCGTCGATGTTGGCGCACAGCCGGGTGTCGTTGCACCCGCCCGTTGGAAATAGAGGAGACCCCCAAACTATGTCATCTGCTATGCCATCTCAGGAATATCTCGACACGCTGGTGCAGTACTACGAGGAAGAAGTGGAAGGCGAAGCGTATTTCGCGGAGGCCGCCAAGGCCTATGATGATCCTCTGGTGCGCGAAAAATTGGAGCTTTTGGCGGAGTGTGAGCGTCACGCGGCGGAGTCGGTTGAGCCGCTCGTACGCAAATACGGCCTAACGCCCCAAAGCGCGGCGTCCCTGCAGGAAAGCGGGCGCAAGGATGCTCAGAACACCGAAGTGAACTGGGATAAAATGGTCGAAGGGATGAACAAAACCTATCCTGGCTATTTGGATGATTTCAAAGGGTTGGAGGCCCTTGGACCGGCCGAAGATCAACAGCGCCTCAACTTTCTGACAGAGCATGAGGTGGCGGCGATAGAGTTTCTGCGCCTCGAAGCGATTGATCCCGCCGACAGTGT
>ERZ1740067.177-NODE-177-length-53164-cov-9.432695_pt1 | contig 53164 bp, 38 predicted proteins | sample MGYA00581736_ERZ1740067 | MGnify/ENA primary metagenome ERZ1740067 (study PRJEB43018, sample SAMN04849236) | marine metagenome | isolation source: floating plastic debris | place: Pacific Ocean | collected 2008-08-27 | study: EMG produced TPA metagenomics assembly... | reverse complement strand
TGCCTATTGGGGCATGGTTCTGGGCACCAACCCATGGCGCGACGGGCTGGAAGGTGTGGTCGATAATGTCACCTTCCGCGCAGACGCACTTTCGGCAGACCAAGTTGCCGCGCAACTGTCAGGAACCGGGTCTACAACTCCAACCGTTCCGGACGCACCTGTCGTGCAAGCCCCGGACGCATCGACAGCGATCTTTGAAACGGATTTCAGCGCCGGTCTTAATGGCTGGGCCTCCGACAGGGTCGATGCGAGCGACGTGACATTCGTGCAGGGTTATTCCGGCCAAGGTCTCTATCTGGATGGGGATTCCGCCATTGCGCTGGAGCGCAGCGGGGCATTCCACGATCTGGAAGCATTCACCTTCTCCATCCGGGTCAAAAAGTCGGATGCAGACGGCCATGGCCATATCATGGATATGGGCAAAAACATGGGGCTTATGATCGATCATAAGGGCAATATTGTATTTGATCTTTATAATGAAGATGACGATCTGGTCCTGCTGAAAAGCGATAGCGCGGTGATGGACAACACCACCGATTGGCACCAGATCGATGTGACCTATGACAGCGCGCTCGCGCAGCTGACGCTCTATTTCGATGGGGTCGAAGCGGGATCCACAGTCGCTTATGGCGATACGCCATCCTATGCCTATTGGGGCATGGTTCTGGGCACCAACCCATGGCGCGACGGGCTGGAAGGTGTGGTCGATGATGTTGCCTTCCGCGCCGAAGCCCTGTCCGCAGACCAGATCGCTGCGCAGTTTAACGGCACGGCATCAGCCAGCCCGGTGGCCTCGCAAACATCGGCGCTTTTGGCGGCCATCGTTGAAACCGACTTTGATGCCGGACTGGGTGACTGGGTGTCTGAGGATGTGGATGAAAACGATGTGAACCTTGTGCAGGGCTATTCCGGCCAGGGTCTCTATCTGGATGGCGACTCTTCTATTGCGCTGGAGCGCAGCACAGAGTTCCACGAGTTGGAAGAATTCACCTTCTCAACCAAGGTAAAAAAGTCCGACGCAGACGGCCATGGTCACATCATGGATATGGGACACAACATGGGTCTCATGATCGAGGATGACGGCCAGATCGTCTTTGACCTTTATAATGAGGCCGGGGATCGTACCTTTGTGAAAAGCGATGCGATGGTGATGGACAACACCACCGACTGGCACCAGATCGATGTGACCTATGACAGCGCGCTCGCGCAGCTGACGCTCTATTTCGATGGGGTCGAAGCGGGATCCACAGTCGCTTATGGCGATACGCCATCCTATGCCTATTGGGGCATGGTTCTGGGCACCAACCCATGGCGCGACGGGCTGGAAGGTGTGGTCGATGATGTTGCCTTCCGCGCCGAAGCCCTGTCCGCAGACCAGATCGCTGCGCAATTTTCGACAGATTTCTTATAGAAACTGCCAATAACAAGGGTTTGGATGCATCTGCGCGCGCATTCAAACTCTTGTTATGAATGACACGGGCCCCGTATATTTAGGTGACGTTTGGACAAATATTGTCTAAAGACATCCGAGATTGTTTTGTCCGAGGTATTGTCATGTCTGACGCTACGCATTTTAAAGCACTTGCCCGCTATCCTGGACGCATATCACCAGGCGCCCTGCAAGTTCTCGCACTGGTTGTTGTCTCACTTCCAACTTTCTGGTTTGGAATCGTGTCGCTGCTCAATGCGTGGTCGACCCCGGAATATAGCCACGGACCGCTGATCCCGATTATCTCACTCTATTTGTTCCTGCGCGAACTTCGTGAGAATCCACCGCTTGGAAAGCTCTCCGGACCGCAATGGCCCGGTCTTGTTGTGATTGCCTTTTCCCTTGCGCTGGCCGTGTTGGGAAACCTCGCCAAGATTCCAGACATTGTCACATATGCCATGATCCTGTGGATTGGCGGGCTGGTGCTGGTTGTCTTTGGCTGGAACAAAGGCATTCGGCACCAATTGCCGGTTCTGCACTTGATCTTCATGCTGCCTTTGCCCCAGTTCCTGTACTGGGAAATGACCATCTTCCTGCAAAGCATTGCATCCCAACTGGGCGTTTGGTTCGTCAAGCTGGCGGGTATCCCGGTCTTCCTGGAAGGCAATATTATTGATCTGGGCATCTACAAACTGCATGTCGCAGAGGCCTGTTCCGGGCTGCGCTATCTGTTCCCGATCTTAAGCTTTTCCTACCTGATGGCGATCCTGTATCGCGGGCCGATCTGGCACAAAGCTGTGCTTTTGCTGTTGGCCGCACCCTTGACGGTCTTCATGAACTCTTTCCGTATTGGCGTAACCGGTGTGCTGGTCAATTCCTACGGGATTGAGCACGCAGAAGGTTTCATGCATTTCTTTGAAGGCTGGGTCATCTTTGGCTTCTGCATCGTGATCCTGTTCACAGTTGCCGTGCTGCTGCAACGCCTGACACCAAACCCGCTGCCGCTGGCCGACGCCATTGATGTGGATACCACCGGGCTTGGCCGCATTATCCTGGGGATCAAGCATGTTGGTGCAAGCCGTGGCCTGATGATCGCAGCCGCTTTCGGCATCGTTGTCTCGGCAAGCTATTACACCTTCCAGCGCCCCGTCCCCGAGCCGGTGGCGCGGGACACGTTTGCCGTCTTCCCACGCAACATGGGGACTTGGGACGGTCTGACACAATCGCTGGATCCAGCCGTGGAAGAGGTGCTTGGCGCGACTGACTATCTGAATGGCACATATCAACGGACAACCGGCGAAGCGGTCGTGAACTTCTTCGCGGCCTTCTATGAAAGACAGACCGAAGGGTCCGGTATCCATTCGCCCGAAGTCTGTCTGCCTGCCGGTGGCTGGGAAATCTTCACGCTGGAAGAACACCAGGTGGATCTGCCAGACACGGTTTATGGATCCTTCATGGTGAACCGCGCGATTATCCAGAAAGGGCTCAGCAAACAGCTCGTCTATTACTGGTTCGAACAGCGCGGCAAGCGGATCACCAATGACTTTACCGCCAAGATGTCTGTTCTGCAGGACGGGTTGTCGACCGGACGCACCGATGGTGCTTTGGTGCGCTTTGTCACCGAGATCCAGGACGGCGAAGAAGAAGACATGGCGGATGCTAGAATTCAGGCGCTCATGGCGGAGGCGCTCCAGCGCTTGCCGCGCTTTATCCCCGAATGACGGCACCCCCACGGCTATCCCGACGGGAAAATACAGTTCTCTTTGTTCTGATTGTCTGCATGGCCGCTTTGGAAGTCGCCATGCAGGCCAGCGATTTTCTAGGCCTGTTCTCCGGCCATCTGCGCCAAACGGTTTATGATTACGGCGGGTTCTGGCCCGGTCTGCTGCGTGATTGGCAGCCAAATTACCTGATCCAGCCTTATCTGATGTTCCTGACCTATGGGTTTGTGCACGGCAACATTCTGCATCTCATCGTCAATATGTTCACCGCCTGGTCGGTTGGCCGTGTCGTTCTGGACCGCCGCGGGGTGTCGGGGTTTCTGCAAATCTGGGTGGCTTCGATCCTTGGGGGCGGGATCGGATATGCGCTTTTGGCGGACGGGTTGCAGCCCATGGTGGGCGCATCAGGCGCGCTGTTCGGCTTGATCGGCGCACTTTTTTTTTGGGAATACCGCGATCGGCGTGCGGCCGCGGCCTCTTTGCGCCCCCTGGCCTGGGGGCTTGTTGGTTTCCTGATCCTCAACCTATTGCTGTGGTGGTTGATGGACGGTCATTTGGCCTGGGAAGCGCATCTGGGAGGCTTTGTTGCAGGGGCCGCGCTTGCGACGGGGTTTGACTGAGACGCATTCGGCGTGAAAAGGACAGACCATGCGCACCATCATCTTTCTCGGTCTTTTGGTCCTGACATTTGTCTATGGGGTCACTGTTGGGACCTATCGGATCTTTCCCTTTGAACAGCTGCGCTATGTGCGAAATCTGGTGAGACCAGCTGCCCCGGTGAACGAGGCACCGCGTTTTCGCACGACCCTGTTTGAAGTGTTCTCGCCCGATGTTGATATCGTCATGGTGGGTGACAGCATCACAGCCATGGGGGCATGGTCAGACTTTCTGCCCAGATACCGCGTCGCCAATCGCGGGGTAGGGCGCGACACGTCTTTGGACATCCAGGCCCGGCTGGATACGATTTTATCCGTCACACCAGACACCGCATTTCTGATGTTCGGGATCAATGACCTGACATTGATCGGACGCACCCCGCAAGAGGTTCTGGTCACCTATGAACAGATCATTGTGGCGCTGCGGCAAAACGGGATCCGCGTGGTGATCCAAAGCACCTTGCAATGCACCCGCGTGCGCTGCGGCGAGGTCTATACGGATATCGCAGAGATCAATGATGGTCTCAGAGCGCTTGCGCGTCAGTATGATCTCAGTTTCGTTGATCTGAACGTCGCCCTAGCAGATGACGGCGGCCTTAAACCCGCCGTGACCCAAGACGGCACTCACCTGACGGCGGACGGCTATCAGCTTTGGGTTCAAGTGCTCAAAAGCTATCTTGAGGACCCTGCCTGACGCGCAGCGCATCTGCCCATCACAGATTGGAAAGATAGCTCCCATAGGCGTTTTTGGCGTATTTCTCTGCTTCGCGATCCAGATCTTCGCGCGTGATCCAGTTCATTTGGAACGCGACCTCTTCAGGGCTGCCGATTTGCTGCCCTTGGCGTTCTTCAATGGTACGCACGAAGTTGCCGGCATCCAGCAGGCTGGAATGTGTGCCGGTATCAAGCCAGGCATACCCCCGGCCCATGCGCTGCACATTGAGCGTGCCTTCTTCCAGATACATCTCAAGAAGGGAGGTGATTTCGACTTCGCCGCGCGGGGATGGTTTGACGCGATGCGCCTTTTCCGGCGCGGTCCCATCAACGAAATAAAGCCCTGTTACCGCAAAGTTTGACGGGGGCTGCGTTGGCTTTTCGATAATGCTGCGCACAGCGCCGGTGTCGTCAAAATCCACAACGCCATAACGTTCCGGATCCGCGACCTGATAGCCAAAGACTGTCGCGCCCGTGCCCTGCGCATCTGCTGACGCCATCAGTTCCGGCAAACCATGGCCGAAAAAGATGTTGTCCCCCAGCACCAACGCGGACGGGGCCCCTGCCAGAAAATCTTCTGTCAGCGTGAAGGCCTGCGCCAGACCATCCGGGGAGGGCTGTTCAATATAGGTCAGGGAGATCCCAAATTGCGATCCATCCCCCAGCATGCGTTTGAACTGGTCTTGATCCTGCGGCGTTGTCACCATTGCGATCTCGCGGATGCCCGCCAGCATCAACACGGTCAGCGGATAATAGATCATGGGCTTGTCATAGATTGGCAGCAACTGCTTTGAGACACCCAATGTGATGGGGTACAGCCGGGTGCCAGAGCCCCCTGCCAAAATGATGCCTTTGCGCTGGGTCATGAGGGTCGTTCTCCAAGGTCGGTCAGGATGTCACGCAGACCTACGCGCCAATCCGGGCGCGGCACATCCAAAACAGTGGTCAGGGTTGTGCAGTCCATACGTGAATTGAGCGGTCGTTGCGCCGGGGTAGGGTAATCTGACGAAGGGATATCAACCACCTCACAGGATGTTCCGGATTGGGCAAAAATCTCGCGCGCGAAATCCGCCCAGCTGACATCGGGCCCACCGGCGCAGTGATAAATACCGGTTGCCCCAGCGGGGTCTTCCATAAGTTTTCGGGCGGCGGCCAAACAGGCATCGGCCAGACCAGCCGCCGGGGTAGGCCCGCCGATTTGATCAGCCACGATGGTCAGGCGATCGCGTTCTTTTCCAAGCCGCAACATGGTTTTTACAAAGTTATTCCCATGGGACGACACCACCCAGGACGTGCGCAAAATCGCATAGGCCCCACCGGCGGCCACAACACCGTCTTCACCGGCAAGCTTGGTGCGCCCATAGGCGCCCAGGGGGCCAGTCGAATGATCGGGCTGGAAAGGCTGATCCCCGGTCCCGTCAAAGACGTAATCCGTTGACACCTGAACAAAGGGCAACCCGCGCGCGGCAGCGGCCTTGGCCAATGTGGTTGGCGTTGTGCCATTGATAGCCAACGCCAGATCTTCTTGTTCTTCGGCCTTATCCACCGCCGTATAGGCAGCCGCATTGATCACGACATCTGCATCCGTCTTTTCGACCCAGGCGGCGCAGCCAGCCGGGTCGGTGAAATCCGCCTCGTCCAGCCCGCGCACTTCGAGCGTGACATCATCCCCGGCGCGCCGGATGATTTCTTGCCCCAGCTGGCCAATTTCACCAAAAAGCAGAACTTTCATATCACTTACGCCTTCACGCCCAGCCGCTCACCCACACCGGACCGGTCCTGCAGCGCGCGCCACCATGGCTCATTGTCCAGATACCAGGCCACGGTGCGCCGCAACCCTTCTTCGACCGTGACCGACGGGCGCCAGCCCAGTTCTTCGCGGATGCGGGCGGGGTCAATGGCATAGCGCGCATCATGGCCCGGGCGATCGGTGACAAAGGTGATCTGATCGGCGTAAGAGCCGCTCGATTTTGGGCGCATATCATCCAGAATGGCACACAGCGTTTGCACAAGTTCCAGATTGCTGCGTTCATTTTCACCGCCAATATTATAGCTGCGGTTCAACGCGCCTTTCTTCAGAACGGTCAACAGCGCATCGGCATGATCTTCGACATAAAGCCAGTCGCGCACGTTGGATCCATCCCCATAGATCGGCAGGGGCTTTCCGGCCAAGGCATTCAGGATCACCACCGGAATGAGCTTTTCGGGGAAGTGGAACGGGCCGTAATTGTTGGAACAATTGGTCATGACAACCGGCAGGCCATAGGTTTCCGCCCAGGCCCGCACCAGATGGTCCGACGCTGCTTTGGATGCCGAATAGGGGCTGCGCGGATCATAGGGTGTTTCTTCGGTGAATTGCCCGGTCGCGCCCAAAGATCCGAAAACCTCATCCGTGGAAACATGGTGGAACCGGAAGCTGTCTGGCTTGCCTTCCGCCATCCAATAGCTGCGGGCCGCTTCGAGCATATTATAGGTCCCGGTGATATTGGTTTCGATGAAATCACCCGGCCCATCAATAGAGCGGTCCACATGCGATTCCGCCGCCAGGTGCATCACTGCATCCGGCTTATGCATCGCAAAGACACGGTCCAGCGCAGCGCGGTCGCGAATATCGGCCTGCTCAAATGCATAAAGCGGGCTGTCTGCAACCTCTGTGACATTCTCGGGGCACGCCGCATAGGTGAGCGCATCCACATTGACCACCTCAAGCCCCTGGCGCACAGCCAGACGCACAACGGCGGACCCAATGAAACCCGCCCCACCGGTCACAAGCAATTTCATAGTCTTATCCTTCATAGACGAATGGGCTGTCAAAATCAGCCAGAGCCGGGGCCGCCATATCCTTGTCGGACAGGACAGGGTCTACCCCCTGCAGGCCCCAATCGATCCCAATCGTGGGGCAATCAAAACGCACCGCACCATCACAGTCGGGCGCATAAAAGTCAGAGCATTTGTAAACCACCTCAGTGTCGAGTGCGCGCGTGACGAACCCATGCAGGAACCCGGCCGGGATCAGCAGTTGCTGTGCGTTTTCAAAGCTGAGTTCATAGCCCACCCATTGCCCATAAGTGGGAGAGCCCTTGCGGATATCCACCGCAACATCAAACAGCGCGCCACGTCCACAGCGCACCAGCTTGGCTTGCGCGTGAGGCGGGGATTGGAAATGCAACCCGCGCACCGTGCCCGGCTGTGTCGACAAGGAATGATTGTCTTGCACCCAGTCGATATCCAGACCGTTCTGCGCCATCACATTCTTGTTCCAGCTTTCACTAAAAAATCCGCGCTCATCTCCGAACCGTTTGGGTGTCAAGAGATAAACACCTGCCAATGCCGTTGGCTCAATCTTCATTATATAATTTACTCACCAAATTTCAGACGCCCACCCGTTAGCAACATAGACCTGTTAAGTCACCTTGAATTCCGCGTGCCCGACATCTGTGTGAACTCGCATCGCGATAAATCGCGTTGACAACATTGCTGCCGAGATTATGCCTCACCGATATGCATATATATGTGGCATCATTATGAAAATAAGCGTCATCGGAGCAGGATATGTCGGGCTTGTATCCGGCGTTTGTTTTTCTGATTTTGGGCACACGGTCACCTGTGTCGAAACTGTTGTGGAAAAAGTAGAGATGCTGCGCGCCGGGATCTCTCCCATCTATGAACCCGGCCTTGATGTGTTGATGGCCCGCAATATCGCGGCGGGGCGGCTGTCGTTTTCAACCGATTTGCCCGAAGCCCTTTTGGATGCCGATGCCGTCTTTATCGCGGTGGGCACGCCAACCCGGCGGGGCGATGGGCATGCCGATCTCAGCTATGTGCTGAGCGCGGCCAAAGATATTGCACGTCTGGCCAAACCCGGCCTGGTGCTGGTCACCAAATCGACCGTGCCCGTCGGGACCAATCGTAAGATCAAGGAACTGGTGCAGGAGACCAATCCCGATCTCGATTTCGATGTTGTGTCCAACCCTGAATTCCTGCGCGAAGGCGCGGCGATTGACGACTTTATGCGCCCTGACCGGGTCATCATCGGGGTAGAGACTGAACGCGGCGCCCAGGTCTTGCGCGATATTTATCGCCCGCTTTATCTGCGCGACTTTCCAATCGTCACAACAGATCTGGAAAGCGCCGAAATGATCAAATACGCCTCGAACGCCTTTCTGGCCACCAAGATCAGTTACATCAATGAAATCGCAACGCTCTGCGAGGCGGTTGGGGCAGATGTGAAACAGGTCGCCAAGGGCATGGGGCTTGATCAGCGTATCGGTAACAAATTCCTGCACGCAGGGCCAGGATATGGCGGGTCCTGTTTTCCCAAAGATACTTTGGCCTTGGTGCATACCGCAGCCGATGTGGGTGTCGATCTGCGCATCACCCAAGCGGCCATTGATGCCAATGTGGCCACCAAGCAGCGTATGGTCGACAAGATCCGTGCCATGTGTGACGGCGATGTCGCGGGCAAGACCATCCTTATTCTTGGCGCCACGTTCAAACCCAATACCGATGATATGCGCGATGCCCCCTCGCTCACGATTGTGCCTGCATTGATTGACGAAGGGGCCATCGTCCGGATCACCGATTCGCAAGGGCGCGTGGAAGGGGTTGAACGTCTCCCCGCCAGTGTGGTGTGGGAAGATGACCCCTATGCAGGTGCCAAGGGCGCGCATTTATTGGTTATTTTGACGGAATGGAACGAATTCCGCGCCCTGGATCTGAGCCGCCTTGCACAGGCCATGGCGACACCGCGCATGGCGGATCTGCGTAATATATATGCATTGGACAGCGTCCGAGAGAGCGGTTTTGATTCCTATCAGCCCATCGGACGCCCTGGATTTTCCACCATAGGCTGAATTTTATGGTAAATTTCGGGGTGGTTCATGACAAAACTGCCCTCAGACGAGGTTTTTGCACAAAAAGTAAACTAAATTTAACTTTAGTTTGCCGCATGCCAGGCGCCTATGTATAAGCGTTGGTGGAAGCGGTAAATGTGATGTAGTTACGCTTATAGTATAGGGCAGCGTCATTTGACGAATTACTTCGTTGGATGCGCGTTGTGTGAAGGGTTAGTTTGATTGGTGAATGCATATGGGTATTTATTTTGAAGATATAACTGGGCAGCAGGACGCGACATTTATTGGCAAAGCCAATCCCGCATCTCCTTCTAGTCTCGAAACATTTTATAGCCGCATCGCCAAACGTGGATTGGATGTGGTTTTGGTACTTTTGAGCATGCCATTTGTTTTGCCGGTTGTCGGCATCCTGGCATTGGCTCTGATCCTGACAGGGAACAAACCGTTTTACACCCAACTGCGCGTTGGGCGGAACGGCAAAGAGTTTCGCATGTGGAAGCTCCGGACAATGGTGCCGGATGCGGATATCAAGCTGAAAGCGTATTTGAAGCAAAATTCAGACGCACGGCGTGAGTGGAACCTGCATCAAAAGATCAAAAACGATCCACGTATCGTTCCGATCGGGAAATTCTTGCGCGCAACTTCGCTGGATGAACTGCCGCAGCTGTTCAATGTGCTGAGCGGATCCATGGCACTGGTTGGCCCACGGCCGATCATGGTAGATCAGAAAGCTGTCTACCCAAGCCGCGCCTACTACCACATGCTGCCGGGCCTGACCGGCCTGTGGCAGATCTCTGATCGGAATGAATGCACCTTTGGTGAGCGTGCCAAATTCGATGACGTATATCTGAAGCGCATTTCGCTGCGGGAAGATCTCCGCATCATGATGCAAACCGTTCTCATCATTATGAAACGGACAGGTTATTAAGCTATTTGCAACCTGACCTCTCTAAAATCTGAGTGTATAACGCAGCATCGCTGTGTTATACATTTTTTAGATGTATCACACCCACTATCGCCCCTACACCAACGTTGAGAGCCAATGACCCGACTCCTTCTTGTTCTATCCTTGTTCGTTTTCCTCGCCGCCTGCGAGTCATCTGAAGAAAGAGCGGAAAGCTATTTCAAAAGCGGAATGGAATTGCTGGAAGAGGGAGACGTTGAACGGGCGCTGCTGGAATTCAAGAATGTCTTTCAGTTTAACCCAAGTCATCGCGAAGCGCGGCAGACATATGCACGGATCGTGCGCGAGCAGGGCCAGTTGCAAGAAGCCTATGGGCAATATCTGCGGCTTGTTGAACAATATCCCGAAGACCTGGAAGGGCGCCAAGCGCTTGCCGAAATGGCCTTCCTGCAGCAGCAATGGGAAGAATTTGACCGCCATTCCGTAGAGGCGATCGCGCTTGCACCGGACGATGTCAAAAGCCAGATCCTGCAAATTGTTACCGATTACCGCACGGCAGAAGAGGACAACGCACTGCGCCGGGACGTTCTTCGCGCGGCTGAAGCGCTCGCGGAAACCCAAAGCAATGATCCGATCCTGCGCCTTATCTTGATAGACGGCTATTTGAAGGATCAGGAATTTGATGCGGCACTGGTTATCATCGATGATGTCATCGCAGCCGATCCAACAAATCGCAGATTTTATGATCTCAAGCTGCGTCTGCTGGACATCCGGCGCGACGTAGCAGGGCTGGAAACCCTGTTGCGCGACATCATTGCGCGGTTCCCCAAGGAAAATCAGCCAAAGGTACAGCTTGTCCAACTCCTGAGCATTCACGACAGGGTCGATGATGCCCGTGCCTTCCTGAACGAAGTGTCTGACCCTGCTGCGGTTCCGCCTACGGATTTCGTAATTTTGCTGCGGTTTATCCAAGAAACAGAAGGGCTTGAGGCGGCGCGCAACCTGATCACCGAAGCCATCGATACCGGCGGTCCAAACACAACCGATTTCCACATCATGCGGGCCCGGATAGATGTTGATCTGGGACAGAATGACACGGCCAATGCGAACCTTCGCACGCTTCTGGGCGAACTGGAAGCAGGTGACACAAATACACCTACCGCGATTGAGCAGCTGAACAATGTGCGCATTACCCTGGCGCGCATCGAATTGGCAGAAGGCAATAGTGTCGGCTCACGCGCCTTGGTCGAAGCCGCTCTGGCCGCGGATCCAAGCAATGTTGGTGGGCTCAAACTTCAGGCTGGCTGGCTGATCAATGAAGACAAGCCGGATGAGGCCATCGCCGTTCTGCGGAATGCGCTGGATCAGCGCCCCAATGAAGCCGAAGCGCTTATGCTGATGTCATCAGCACATGCGCGCGGCGGCAATCTGGGCCTGTCCAAAGACTTTCTGTCGCTTGCCGTGAACGCATCCGGCAACGCGCCCAATGAAAGCATTCAATATGCCAGCCTGCTGATTTCGGAAAAGCGCTATTTGCCAGCCGAAGACACGCTGCTGGCATCGCTGAGAAAGAATTCCAATCACGTCGGCATCCTTGCCTTGCTGGGGCGGCTTTATTCGGAAACAGGGGATGTGGGGCGGGCGCGCCAAGTGGTGAACACCTTGCAAAGCATTGATACTGAACCCGCCCGGCTGGCTGCCGGCGCGCTTAACGTGAGCCTGTTGAACCAGGATGGCGACACAGAAGAAGTGATCTCTGCGCTGCAAGATCTGGCAGAGGAAACATCCGAAAACTACCGCATTCACCGGGCCATCGTGCGCACGCATCTAAGCAGAGGCGACACAGAGGAAGCGCTGGAATATATCGATGCCAAGCTGGAGACAGATCCAAACCCTGATGAGATCCTGTTCCTGCGCGCCAACACGCTTGTTGCGATGAACCAGCTGGATGGCGCCATTACGGATTTTGAAGTGCTGATAGAAAAGCGCCCGGAATGGGCCCAGGTCTGGCTGGGCTTGTCGCGCGCGCTTGCGCTGAGCGGCCAGAACGAAAAGGCCGAAGACATCATCAAGGAAGGCCTGCAGAAATTCCCCCAATCCATCGATCTGGCATGGGCGAAAGCGACGGTCCTTGAGAACCGCAACGACATCGAAGGCGCCATTGCTATCTACGAGGAAATCTACGAGGAAAACACGCAATCCACCCTGGTTGCCAACAACCTCGCATCGCTTCTCGCCACGTATCGGACAGATGAGGAAAGCTTGGCGCGGGCTTATGCCGTTGCGCGCCGGTTGCGCGACACCGAAGTTCCCGCCTTTCAGGATACATATGGCTGGATCGCTTTCCGGCGGGGCGATCTGGAAGAAGCGCAACGGCACCTGGAACCAGCGGCGCGCGCGCTTACTAGTGATGTGATCGTGCAATTCCATTTGGGCAAGCTGTACCTGGCACAAAACAAAACGGATGCTGCCCTGCAGCAGTTCCGCCGCGTTCTGGCGTTTGCCGAAGATGGCGACCCGCGTGTTCAGATCGAAGAGGCGCGCACGCATGTTGAGAAGTTGAGCGCAGAAAAGCCATGAAGTGGCCAGAATCTGCGTGTCCGGCAAAGCACAAAGGGCGATTTTCCGAGCGCTAAAGACGTTTTCTCTACCAAAGAGAGCGGCGCGTAGGTTTTATGCACATACGAAAAATGGATGTGCGAAAATCGATGAAAGCTATTTTTTTCTCTATGATGGCCACCTTGTTGGCGCTGCTCTTGCCGGCAACTGTGCTTGCGCAATCGGAATATACGATCCGGCCGGGTGATACGTTGCAGATCGAGGTCCTTCAGGATTCCTCGCTTAATCGGCAAGTGCTGGTGCTTCCGGACGGGCAAATCACCTTTCCTTTCGCGGGGCAGCTGCGAGCCGGGGGACGCACCCCCGAGCAAGTCAGTCAGACAGTAGCCGATGCGATTGGCCCGAATTTTGCGACACGGCCCAATGTATTTGTCGCCGTCGCCAGCTTGCGTGAACGGCAGACGACAAGTGGCACATCCAAACGGTCCAAGCGCACAGTCGACATCTATATTCTGGGCGAAGTGCAATCGGCCGGACCAAAAGAAGTGGATCGTAAAACCACGTTCCTCCAGGCTCTTTCATTAAGCGGCGGGTTCACGAACTTTGCCGCCCCCAAGCGCATCCAATTGCGCAGACAGAACAGCAGAACAGGTGAGCAGGCGCTTTATATCATCAATTATAAAGCATTGTCAGACGGCGCGAAGATGGAGAACAACATCGTCTTACAAGACGGAGACGTTATCCTCGTTCCTGAGCGACGCCTGTTTGAATAATCAATGAGAAAGAATCTCCTTTATGGGATGAGTGCTAGCCTCACAGTCTCCTTGGCTGTGGTGCCGCAAAACACTCCGGCGCAAAGCAATGCAGAAGGGGGCGTGAGAACATCTCTCGCCCTTTCAAGCACTGTGCAATCCCGCAATGGAAACGCAGAAGCCATCACCGGCGCATCCCTCACCACCTCGTCAGAAACGCGCAACCAACGCATTGTGCTAACGCTTGGCGCAAACACGTATCTGGGACGGGACGGGGTGGATGATCTCAGCATCGAAGACCCTTTTGCCACCTTGTCCTATACGCGCAGCAACAAGAACAGCCGGGTGAGTATGGACCTGTCATTCGGACAAACCCTGCTGGATGACAGCACACAAGATCTAAGCGACATCACCGACATTGAAGACGTGCGCCTGCAACAACAAGGCTCGCGCGAGACGCGCAGTATTGCGCTGGCTGCGGAATTTGGCCTGGCCTCCCCGGTCAATACGCAGCTGGAATACAACCTGGTTGAACAAAGCTTCACCGACACAACGGATCCGGATCTCAACGATACGACATCTGAACGCATCGCTCTGACGACACAGTTGCAGTTCTCTCCGGTGGTGACAGGGGTCTTCCTGGCCAGCCAGGACAGGTTTGACGATGATCAGACGACCGGCACCGTAAGGGATATCGACACAAGATTTGGCGCCGGGGTGCGCTTGCAGTTGTCGCCCAACCAACGCGCTTCGCTCAACGTCTTTCACCAGACCTTTGAAACAACCGCGCCGTCAGGCACAACCGAAGATGATGGTCTGTCCTGGGATGCCGATTTCGAAAATGAATTGGCCAATGGCGGGTTCGCAGCCCTGCGCTTGTCATCCCTTTTCACCGATGGTGGCCGTACCCGCAGGGCTGAATTTGAACGCCAATGGGCGTTAAAAACCACGCAATTGAACCTCGGGATTGGGGTAACAGATTTTGACACCGCCTCCGTGGGGGAGGTTGGGGCCATCGGCTCGCTTGGTCTGGAAAAGACCTTGTCGACGGGTACTTTGGCGGCCTCTTACGGACGCAGTGCAACGGTTGATGATAATGGCGACCTCAATATCATTGACCGCATTGAGATGAGCTACACGCATGCCCTGACCAGGACATCCACCCTTTCTGCCAGCGCCCAATATATCGACCTGGATGACCGCAGCGCAGGCAATATTGATGGGACCCGGGTGGGGCTGGAAGTGACCTATTCCAAGAATGTCACAAAAGACTGGGATCTGTCTTCGGGCATCCGATTGTCCCGCAGTCAGGAAACAGGTCAATCCAGCACAACAGACAACACCCTTTTCGTAACGCTCAGACGCAACTTTAACTGGAAGCACTGACGCGGCTGAGTCGGGGGGTATTCAACCTCGAATAGATTGCCCTGGGCTGTTCTCATCTGTGGGCCTGTTTTGCCTGCAACACAGATATACAATCGCGCCACTGTGAACGCAGTCCCGTTCTGTGCCGCAACGGGCCAGAAACAAAAAAGAACTGCATATTTTATTGTTTCTGCATCGACCCACGGGTTTCGGCGAATATTTGAGGCGCTTCAGAAAAAGTGTCATAAATATGGTTAAAAATGGATTTTTCGTTGCAAAGCTAGGCCAAAATATGGCTATATCTGCCTCGGGAAAAGGGGAGTGACGTAGTACATAGTAACAAAGCGGCTTTTGGCTGCAGGTATCGAGTGAGTGATTTGGGCGTTTGGGGCGTCTTTATTTACCGCAAATTGATTTTGAGGCACGCACGTTTTTCAGCCGTGCCGATACACCATACCTGCTAGATCAATGCGGTTCGCCGTTATCTTACAGTCTGCGTTTCTTCTTGCCTTCGGTCTGCGGGCCGATCTGTGTTTTGCAAGGGAACGGACATGACATACCAGACTTATGAATTCACAGCTTTTACGGAAGCTGATCTGACAAGCGGTAATGATACCAACCTGGGCTGTGGTGACAGCTTTACCATGCCGGGTTCGGCAACCACCTGCATCAGTGTCACCGACAATGATGGCTCGCTGAGTGGTGACAACCGCCGCAATGAAAACGCCAATGACAAGCACGGCCAGAACGCGTCGATCACTGGCGAAGATGGCAACGAGTTGGGCAATGGCGGCCAGATCTATGCTGAAAAATACTGGTGGGTGTGTGACACTGCCGGCAACTGGTATGTGATGATCGAGATCGAGCAAGAAGGCTCGAACGACGATTATTTCGCCTTTTATAATGGCTATGGCTATTCCACACCCGAGCCGGGCACGGAACTGACTGTTTATTCAAGCTGCAACGTCAAAGGCAACTGGGTTGATTACAACTGCCTGGATGCGGGCGAAAAAGATGCGCCCAACCCATGGGTTCTGGACGACGCATGCGTGTACACCATTCAGGCCGAAGACTTTGACCTGCACGGCTTCAAGGTTGTGGACGGCGCACAGGCCGAAGGCGGCGAGCTGGTCAAGATCTCGGGCCATGACGGTAAAATCTCGACCGAATTTGGTGGTGAGACGGGCGTCTACAACCTGACCATTTGTGCTCAGGACGAATGTGATGGCGCGTCCAAGCTGATGGTCTATGTGAATGGCGAATTCCAAGAAACCATCAGGCTGGAGGGCCAGGAAACGACGATTGGCAACAACAATCACGGATTTTCCGCGTTCACGCTGAATGGTCTGGAAATCGTCGAAGGTGACGTGGTCGAAATCCGCGCCTGGAGAGATGGCAATGAATTCGTGCGCATCGATGAGATCAAGTTCGAGCAAGTGAAGTTCGAAGAATGTGATCTGGAAGGTGCTGTGAAGCTGGACTTTGAAGGCTTTGCAGCGGGCGACGTTCTGGGCACACAAATTGATGGTGTGACCATCTCTGCCATGGGCGGATCTGACGAAGCGATGATCTTCGACAGCCAGAATCCGACAGGCGGCGATTTCGATCTGGAAACACGCGCCACACAGCAAGGCAACGTGCTGATCGTGTCCGAAGATGGCGACAGCTCTGACCCTGATGACGTGGTTGGCGGCAAGATTACCTTCGAATTCGACAACCCAGCGACAATTTTTGACCTGAAATTCATCGACACCGAAGAAGGTGGCACCGTGACGCTGACACTGGCGGACGGTTCTACACAAACCTTCGACATTCCTGAACTGGTGAATGGCGGCGTTGGTCAACTGGTTATGGATGTGGCGGACGTTGTGCGCATGGACGTGCAAATGGACGGCTCCGGCGCGATTGATGATCTGTGCTACGTTCCGGGCGAAGAGCCTCTTGGCTCCTTGTCGGGTCGTTACTTCTGTGACGTAGACCGCGACGATGTCGACAACAATGAACCTGGCGTGCAAGGCGTTGTGGTTTACCTGCTGGATGCTGCAGGCAACCGCACAGGTGAGCAAACCACAACTGACGACAACGGCGACTATTCCTTCGGAAACTTGGTTGCGGGCACCTATGGCGTTGAATTCGTGGACGAAAACGGCGTAACTGTTGGTAAGTCCTTGGTTGCGGCCAATGACCCCGATGGCAATGGCGATGACACCAATGACAGCGATGCAATTGGTGATGCGCAGAATTCCCGGATTGAAGGTATCGTCGTCGTGGCGGGTGAAAACACACCGGACAATGACGCAGGTATCGAAGATCTGCCTGGCTCCCTGTCCGGTCGCTACTTCTGCGACGATGACCGTGATGGTCTGGACAATGACGGTGCGGATAACGGTCTGGCCGGTGTCACTGTTGTTTTGTTGGATGCCAATGGCGATCCTGCGACAGATATCGACGGCAACCCGGTTGCGGCGATTGTGACAGATTCTAATGGCAACTATTCCTTCGGCAATCTGGCGGCTGGCAGCTATTCGGTGAAATTCACCGATGATAGCGGCAAGATCCTGACCACGCAAAACGTGGATGGCGATGCATCTGACGACATCGACAGCGATGCGGCGGACCTGGGCAACGGTATGTCCCAGATCGACGGTATCGTTGTGGTCGCGGGCGAGAATACACCTGACAATGACGCAGGCGTGTTCCCGAACGAGGCACCAACTGCAACAGATGATTCAGCAATCACATGCGCCGACGATGAAGTCACCGTTGATCTCAGCGACAACTTCTCTGACGCGGACAGCGCATCGGTATCCATCACCATGCTGGCCGGTCAGAACATCGCGAATGGCCAAACCATCCTGGTGGACGGCACAGACAGCAACGGCAACGCGTTCACCGGCCTGGAAGTCACACGTGACGGCGACGCGTTCATCTTCAACGGTGAAAGCGCCTTTACAGACTACGACATCGGCGAAAGCGCAACAGCCTCGCTGGAGTTCAAAGTCGAAGACAGCGATGGCGCGACAGCAACAGCCTCCGTCAACGTGACCTTCAAGGGTGATGCGAATTCCGCGGAAAGCCTGGATGACGCGCTGAAGGCGGACAACACACAAGTGACGTTCAGCCTGCAGGAGCCTGCAACACTGGCCGAGTTTGAGGACGCCTATACGCTTGACGTGCTGAGCTCGACCAATGCTGGTATCACGATCAGTTCGTTCGAAGCTGCATATTGCCTGGACAGCACGCAGAACATCGACCTGGGTGTGATCACCACGGCGAATGTCAGCGTTCTGACCGAAGACAATCTGGCAGCGGTTGCACCAACTGTGGATGCGACCAAGTTCGACAGCGTCAACTGGCTCTTGAACAACGACTTTACACAAGTCGACAATGGCGATGGCGCGGGCGACACGTATTCTGACCTGGAAGTGCAGGAAGCGATCTGGCTGCTGCTCAATGGGGATACGTTCTTCATCAACAATCCCGGCTTCACCAATCCGGAATTCATGGATGACAACAACGGTGTACGTGACGGTGTCGAACTGGCGACGCAACAGAACGCTGAGGAAATCGCGATGGCTGCGATGGCTCAGGGTGACGGTTTTATCGCGGGCGATGGCGACGTCATCGGTCTGATCCTAGATCCAACAGATCCGTCCACACAAGATCAGCCTTTTGTCATCGGCGTGCGTTTCGACGATATCGATTGCATCTGCTGAAGCTAAGCGGGGCGGGCAGGGGATCCCTTGCCCACCCTGACCCACGAAATTGGAGGAAACTCCTTAATCCATCGCGGTCGCTCCGCGATAAACCCGCGGCCCTCGGGTCGCATTTGTAAGAAAGGTACCTATCATGAAGAAGGTTCTTGTTGCTTCTGTTGCTCTGGTCGCGTCCACAACTGCATCCTTTGCAGTTGGCATTCCAGGTACAGCGACATCCGTGCCGGAAATCTCCGCACTGGAAGGCACAGCTGCTCTGGCAGCTCTGGCAGCCATCGTGCTGCTCGCATGGGAGCGTCGCCGCCGCGCGGCGTAACGCTTACTTGCAAAACACAGAGTTGGGCCCGTTCTGTTCAGAGCGGGCCTGATTTTTTGGGGGCATAAAATGCGTACATAATTTGCACATCGTTTGTGAATCCACCCTGGCCACAGTCCACTTTGGCATAAGGTTTATTATGTTAAAAACTTTATTCTGCAAGATGGACAGGACGCTGCAACTAAATCACATCACACTCTGGAAAAAGGGGTAGGTTTCGGTGCACGAACCTCCCAGGCCCTATCTATTGGCAAGACATGGTCATGACCCAGAAACACACAATCCTCATTGTTGGTGGTGCCGGTTACATCGGATCCCACGCCACGCTTGCGTTCAACGACGCCGGGTTTGAGACAATCGTCTATGACAATTTTTCGACCGGTCATCGCGACACCTGCTTTGGGGCGCATCTGGTGGAAGGTGATCTGAGTGATACGGCGAAACTGGAAAAGACGCTGCGGCACCACGATGTAGATTGTGTCGTGCATTTCGCCGCGCTCATCGAGGCGGGGCAATCTGTTCTGACCCCCCTGCCCTTTTTCCACAATAATGTCGCCGGAACCCTATCATTGCTCACTGCGATGCAGAATGCGAGCGTGGACAATCTGGTGTTCTCGTCAACCGCAGCCGTTTACGGCAACACCGCGCAAGCGCCGCTTTTGCATGAGGATATGGCACGCGCGCCCATCAATCCCTATGGCGCGAGCAAAGTCATGGTTGAGATGATGCTGGAAGCCTGCGCCCAATCGCATGGGCTTAGCTCCATCGCTTTGCGGTATTTCAATGCCTGCGGGGCTGACCCCGCCGGGCGGACAGGAGAACGCCATACCCCGGAAACCCATCTTATCCCTCTTGTTCTGCAAACCGCGCTTGGACACCGGCCAAATATTGCGATCCACGGGACGAATTACGACACGCCAGATGGCACCTGTATTCGCGACTACGTCCACGTCCTGGATTTGGCGTCCGGGCATGTCGCGGCCGTTAAACAGCTCTTATCGTCAAGCTGTGCGGGCTTCACACCCATCAACCTTGGAACCGGCCAGGGGCACAGCGTACGCGATGTGATCCATGCGGCCAAAGCCATCACCCATACCGAATTTGCCGTCATAGAAACCGCCAGACGCGCGGGCGATCCTGCGGCCCTTATCGCTGATGCAAGCAAGGCACAGCACATACTGGGATGGCAGGCCGAACACAGCCAACTGGATGAGATCATCTCTCATGCCTGGTCGTTCCAAAAGGATCAGGACCCCGGCACCCAGCATTGAACAGCCGTCTCCGATTGCCACAGACGCTCGGGTGATAACCCCGCGCCAGCAAGCCCTACCACAGCCCCAAAAGGTCAGAGGCCGTGGTATTGCTTGCCAGCACTCTGCTTGCCCGCACAGGCAGCAAACTGCCAGCAGCCAGGCTACGGAATGTTAGGGTATCCCCTCCGACTGTGACGATTGACAGATCGCCACCAGTGCCAACGAAAATCGCCCTGCTGACAGCGATTAGGTCGCTTGTGTCATTGGGAGTAATCTGAGCGCCATTCTGGATAGGGGAATCCAGGGCGGGCGCGTGGGAACTAAATGAATCCATAGAGAGCCTCAAAACTATCGATGTGTTGCGAGACTGAGCTATAGACAGGAAAATCTAAGGTTTCCTGTGCCCACCGTGCGGCATGGTAACGATGGGTTAAACAAAAAAACGGCCGCCGAAGCGACCGTTTTTAATCTTGTTGCCGGTGTCGACTTACGCGGACTTACGTGCGCGAACGCCGAACAGACCGCCCAGACCAGCCAGCATCAGCAGAACGGATGCTGGGATCGGAGCAACTGCCAGACCGCCATATTCGAACGAGTTGTTCGAGCTGTTCACGAAACGGAACGAGTCGAACTGCGCCGCGGAGATAACCGCTTCTACGCCCAGCTCAGCCAGCGGAGCCGCAGGAACTGCGGACAGCAGGGCGTCACCGGTGATGGAGTCAACCAGAACGCCATTCTTATAGAATTCGATTACGTTCTGTGTGCCCGGGTCCACGGAACCCCAAACGAGGCTGATGGATGTACCGGAAATGTTGTAGATTGCTTCGTTGGCAGCACCGAAACCACCTTGCAGGTAGCTGTAGGATGTAACGCCTGCCAAAGCAGTATCTTCGTAGGGGTCACGCGCAATACGTGCACCGCCTGGCGCAAATTGATCACCCATAACGTCTTCGGCACCAACACCGAACACATCAGCTGGAATAAATGGACCTCCAGCGGTCACTGGAGTTGTGAATGTCGCGGTTGCTGCGCTCGCAAGAGACGCACTAGCAGCAAAGACCGCAGATAAAGCTAACGTTTTAAACAACGAACTATCCTCATTGTACCCTTGGAGGCAAAACCCATTTTGCCCCTTCCACCCGAAATTCTTAACAGAATGACAAAATTCTTCAAGATTTTTCGCACATTTTTGCCTTTGTTTTAACGCTTTTTGGCGAAAATATAGCCGTTTTTTGGCAAAATATCCGTCTTCCACGCGCTCGAGCAGGGAAAACACGTAAGATTTTGTTTTAAATAGTATTTTTAATTTTAATGCATAAAAATGCAAAATGTACCATGCACAGATTTTTTGCAATTGGCGCACGTCCGTAGGATTGTTCACCAAAAATGGCAAATGCACCCCCTAAATTCAATCATTGGTTGAATTTAGGGAAGCGACCCTTGGCTCACGAATTTGTCAGTACCCGTCTTGTTGCATGTTGTCTTCGCCAATATAGCGCACTTCGTTCAAAACGATTCCCAAGACATTTGTATACTGTGCGACGTCCCGTTCGGTCGTATCAATCTGACTGACAGTTGTCTTGTCCGCCGCAATGATAATCATGACGCAATCGATGTTGTGCAGCACCGCTCGGGTGTTGTCGTTTACAAGCATCGGAGGCAGGTCAAAGATCATTAAATCCGGCTGGTAGGTCTGCTGCACCCGGTCCAGGACATGTTCCACCTGATCTTTGAGCAACAGCTTTGTCGGATCCGGGTGGGGGGCTTTTTGGAAAGCAATGGCGGCATTTTTGCTGATGCGCCGGGCGGCGTCTTCAAACGGTGCGTCTTCCGTGAGGAAGTCGCTCACCGAAGCCTTGGATTCAATACCAAGCGTCTTATGCAGGCTTGGATTGCTAAGATCGAAATCAATCAGGATGCTGCGCAAGTCTTCTTGCCGGGTCATAGCGGCAATCAGATTGGCGGCCACAGCCGTCTTGCCGCAGTTTGGCAAAGGTGACGTGATCCCGATCCGGGTCCAGTTATGTTCGCGCATACGCAAAATGGTCTTGGTGCGCAAAACATCAAACGCATTCGTTTCCGGGCCGCGTTTATATGCGAAAACCTTATTCTTGTTGAGAACCTTCGTATCCAGATCCACCAATGGGATAATGTCCAGCGTGCCGGGGGTAGCACGTGGCTGTTTCTCTTTCGGGGCCACAGGCGAAGATTGCGCAACGCCTTCGCGCTTTTGCCGCGCCTTTTCAATGGCTGATTGTAGTTTTTCCATAATGTCACCCTTAGGAGCTCAGAAATATGGGTTATACACCTACTAAACGAAGCACACGTTCCGCCAGCAGATCCAGCGGCTGGTAGTATGTGTCGACAGCCCAAAGAAAGACGGGAACGGCGATCACAACCACCAGAAAGCTGGCGATCAGCATACCGCGGCGGAACAGTTTACGCCTTGGGTTCTCAAGATAGGGAATTGTCACAAACGGCGTGACACCCAGCTTGCTCACCAATTCTGTGGGGCGCCGGATCGTCGTATTGAGAAACTCAAGAAGCATAAAGAGACTGGCCGCCGCTGCGAGCCCGACCCCAAGCCCGGCCGCAATGATCATGGGACGATTGGGACTGCTGGGATCATTTGGCACGGTGGCCTGTTCCAACACAGTGATCCGTTGGCCACGGGCACTGGCAACGATGCGCTCTTCGAGCCGCGCAGTATTCAGCCGTTCGACAGACGCATCATACTGGCCCTGGAGCGTATCAAAGCGGCGTTCTAACCCTTCCAGCGCGATGGAGTTTGACGGCGTTGCGGCAATATCCCTTTGCAACTGCAAAAGCTCTTCGCGCGTGCGCTCGATTTGCTCCACATTGGTGGTGATGCTGGTATCGATCTGCGCAATGGTCGCATCAAGCGGTGAAAACGTGGATTCAGCATCCACCGTGGCAGAACTGCTCTCCGCGGCATTCTGGCTGATCTGGATGCGCAAGTTTTCTTCCTGCGCGCGCAGCTGAACGATCAAGGGATGCTGGTCGGAATAAACCGCCAAAGCCGCGCGCAATTCTTCCTGAAGCTCTTCCAGACGGCGCTCTTCAGGTGTTCTGCGATCTGTTTCCAGTTCTTGCAGGCGGCCCGTGGAATTATAGACACGGATGACGCTGTCTTTCTGGCGATCAAGCGCGGCTATTTCCTGTTCGGCGCGGGCAATACGTTCTTGCAGCAAGGATTGGCGATCAAGCCGGAATTCCTGACCATCTGGAAGCGCGTCCAGATTGTCTGTCTTGAACTGCAGGATGCGCGCGCTTTGATCTTCCAACTCTGCCGCGAGACGGTTCACCTCTTGTTCAAAGAAGGTCAGGTTTGATTCCGCGCGGCGGGTGTTCAGCCGTGCATTCTCATTCAGAATGAGAGTCACATATTGATTGACCACCTCCGCCACCACTGTGGGCGCCTCGGCGGTGAACGAGATTGCCATCAAGGTCGCGCGATCCCGGCCGCTGACCCGCGTGATTTGTGTAAGCTCGCGCATCTGGCGCACAACTGTGTCCGGGTCCATGCCAACACCGGCACCAAAGACATCGAAACGATTCGCAATATCGATCAGATTTGCCCGCACCATCAGACGCTGTTCGATGATTTCCAGCTGCTCGGCATCGCTGGTGGCCGGCGTTGTCCCGGCCTCAACAATTTGCGGCGGTTCTACCAGCAACTGCGCACTGGTCGTGTACACTGCCGGCAGGCGCAGCGCGACAACGATCGCGACAAGCATAAAGATAAGAAACAGGCCAGCCATCCACGGCATACGGCGTACGACCAGCTTCCAGTAGAACTTCAGATCCATGTTAAATAGCCAGCTTTCTGACGTTTATCGGTTTGGTAAGGAGCAGAGGCTCACTTGAGGGCATCAAGATAATACCATCCTCTAGCAGCTCATGGATGATGTTAAGATCCACCTGATGTTTATCCATGCTGACGGCATACACCAAAGCAACATCACAGATTTTATTTATCATGCGGGGGATCCCGCGCGAGGCGGCATGGATCCGATCCGCCGCTGGTGTCGTGAACTCATCACCGGTCCCGCCAACAAGTGTCAAGCGATGCCGGATATAATCGCGTGTGGTTTGCACGTCCATGGGGCGCAAATGGTACGTGGCCGTCACGCGCTGTGCAAACTGGCGCAATTCTGGCTGTGTGATGGTATCGCGCAGTTCGGTTTGACCCACAAGGATGATCTGCAACAGCAAATCCTTCTGGGAATTCATGTTGGTCAGCATGCGAATTTCTTCCAACACGTCCGCATCAAGGTTCTGCGCTTCATCAATGATCAGCACAACCCGACGCCCATGGGCATATTCGTTGATGACGAAATCCTGCAGCTGCTGGAACATCTGGACATAATCGGTCTGCGCGCCCACCTCGACATCAAGCGCGTTCATGATCCAGCGCAGCAGGTCACCGCGACCCCCTTGCGCATTGGAAATCAGACCCACGGTAACATCGGTGTCCAGCTTGCTCAGCAACGCCTGCAGCAACGTTGTCTTGCCGGTGCCAACCTCCCCCGTCAGAAGGATCAACGGACCATGAGACAGAACACCGTATTCCATCACGGTGAATGCACGCTGATGCTGCGTTGACCAAAAGATGAACTGGGGATCAGGAGGCACGGCAAAGGGCCGCTCTGTAAACCCGAAATGGGTTGTATAAAGATCAGTGCTCACAATAGATCCAACCTAGTACCGACCACACAATAGCTGCCTCTTTTTATTATAATATCAAACCGCGGTGGAAGCACGTTTGTCTCTATTTAGTCTTAATGGCAGTAATGTGGCGCATTGTGATCGGAAACTACGCCCAGATGCCCAGTGTTGCATCTTAGTCCGTTCCACTGCTGCGGCCTCTCTCCATGATCTGCCCATCCAAGCCGCGCCGCTCATCGCGCGCCTTTGAATACTCCGGCTTCATATGCATCCTTATGTGTTTGGGCAAGCATACAGGGTGTCGCCCCGACAAAATGTCCAAGCCCTCGCCAACGCCAAACCCTAGCAATGGCGCGCGCTTTGAAGTAGGGGAACACAACAAATCAAGTCGTGAGGAAATACCATGGGACGCCTGTACCCTATCTTGTTGTGCGGAGGGTCGGGGACGCGTCTTTGGCCATTGTCACGGAAGAGCTATCCCAAGCAATTTGTGAAGCTTATGGGGGATCAAAGCCTCTTTCAGGATTCGGTAGAACGCCTGTCTTCGTCTCTTTTTGCGCCGATCACGCTTGTGACGGGCGATCCGTTTCGCTTCATTGTGACAGAACAAATGGCCGCACTGGAAAAGCAGCCGCAAGCCATTCTGATCGAGCCGTCCGCGCGCAACACCGCGCCTGCGGTATTGGCAGCGGCCTTGTCCATTCAGGCGCAGGATCCCGACGCGCTCATGCTGGTGGCGCCGTCTGACCATATCATTCCCGATACGGATCGCTTCCTGCAGGCCATTGACGCCGCGATGCCTGCCGCGCAGGCCGGTGATCTGGTGACCTTTGGCATCTCGCCCACCCGGGCTGAGACCGGGTATGGCTATCTGGAACTTGCCGGGGCTGCAGATGTGACATCCGGGGCTCCCAGCAAGCTGTTGCGCTTTGTTGAAAAGCCCGAACGCCCACAAGCCGAAACGATGCTGAGCGCGGGGAATTTCCTGTGGAATGCCGGTATCTTCCTGTTTTCCGTATCGGCCATTTTGAAGGCGTTTGAAACGCATGCCCCAGACCTTTTTGAAGGGGGCAAAGCCGCCTTTGAAGACGCCAAGGCGGATCTGGGTTTCACCCGGCTGGCCGAACAGCCCTGGGACAGCCTGGATGATATCTCCATCGATTATGCGATCATGGAAAAGGCCGACAACCTGTCGGTGATGCCCTTTGATGGGGCCTGGTCTGATTTGGGCAGTTGGGAAGCGGTCTGGCAGGAAAGTGATCCGGATCAATCCGGCAATGTCTGCAGCACCGGGGCCACGGCGATTGATTGCGAAAACTCGCTTTTGCGCAGCGAAGCGGGTTCTCAGCAGATTGTCGGGATCGGGTTGCAGGACATTGTGGCGATTTCCATGCCCGATGCCGTGCTGGTGGCCCCAAAATCCGAAAGTCAGCGGGTGAAAGAAGCGGTCCAGGCCCTGCGTGACGCGGGCGCACCGCAAGCCACGCAATTCCCGGTGGACCACCGCCCCTGGGGTTGGTTTGAAAGCCTTGTCATCGGGGACAGGTTCCAGGTCAAACGGATTTCGGTGCACCCAGGCGCGGCCCTGTCGCTGCAAAGTCATCACCACCGGTCTGAACACTGGATCGTGGTGCAAGGCACAGCACGCGTGACCGTGGATGACGAAGAAAAGCTCGTGACCGAGAATGAAAGCGTCTACATCCCGCTTGGGGCCGTGCATCGGATGGAAAATCCCGGGAAAGTTCCGATGGTTCTGATCGAAGTGCAGACCGGCAGCTATCTGGGCGAGGATGATATCATCCGCTACGAAGACATATACGCCCGCGATTAAGCGGCACATGCCAGATGGGCGCGCAGCAGGCGCCCATCGCAGACCCTGCTGCGGTCAGGATTTACAGGATATGCCAGGCCCCGGTCAAAAGCGCCCATGCGGCAATCAGGCCATTGGCCACAGCGTGCGAAACAATGGCATCGGTGATGTTTTTTGATCGCATAACAAGCAATCCGAAAATCACGCCAGCCATGGCGGCTTCTATCCATCTGTCATGCAGCAACGCAAAGAAGCCTGACGTCACCCCAATCGCGATGGCAATCCGGACCACGCCGCCCGGCCCGGCCAAACGGTCCATCAGGTAGCCGCGAAAGAACAGCTCTTCGATGATCGGGACCAGAATAGATGTTCCGATCACCCGCATCACCACCCAAAAGACCAACACACCGCCGGTCACCCCCACAATTGCAAGGGGTTCCGTCTGGGCCGGCGCTGTCACAACCCATAGGACTGCAATCGCGACCCCTGCACCGATGCTCAGGCCGTCAAGCCGCCACGGCAAAGCCTTAAGATAGGGCCAGAAGATCCCCAGCCCGGCCGCCATGGCAAGCGCGCGCAGCGGGTAAATCACCGACGGGCTTTCCGCGAATGTCGAGGACAGCAACGCTGAGGCCATGAACACAATAAACGGGAAAATCTGCGCAACCGACGGGTCAGACAAGAACGGCGGCAGCGCACGCGTGCTCTCGCTCTGTTGCAGGTCAGACGCCACGAAAAACGGGATGGCCCGGCTGGCCAGGATCAATCCAAGCGCCAGGCAAGTGAACAAAAGCCAGCCCGCATGGGAATGAAAGCCCCCAATCGCAAGTTCAGGAGAGACCTCAAATCCCAGCATGATCAGCACCGAAATCCGGACAATGTTCAAAACCGCGCTGAGGAAGATCCCGATGGGGAACAACAGCAGCACATGGGGAAACCGCAATTCGCGGCGGAACAGAAACATGTAAAGCGTCAGGAAAGTGGTGATCAGGGCGAAGCCTTCCACTCCCGAACATTGCGGACCGACAGCGACGTAGAAATCATTCGCGCCGATCACCTTTTCCGCCGGGAATGTATCGATGACATATCCCAACATGCCCAGTATCCACACCACGGCCGCAAAGGTAACTTCCGTCACCCCATCGATGGTCCAGAGACCTTGAAGCTGATCGGACACCTCGGGCAGGGCCAGCCCTGCCAGGATCAAAAAGGCCAAAACCGTCCCATGCGCCCGCAGAAGCCGCATCCAGGCATCAAACGGCGCCACAAGGCCCAAAAGCCCTGCCCCCATCATGACACCACCAAGGCTCCAGCACAGAGCGGCAAGCCCAATAACAAGCGACGGGCTCGCATCGCTGATAAAGCTCCAGGGGGCCAGCACCAGAGCGAAACCAAAGACAGTCAGCGTCAGCGGCGCAGGCCAGGACGTGGTCCGTTCCCGCAACAGCTTCACCGCCTGAGGGCGGGCCAGCATAAACAGGCAAAGGGCAGCAAGAACCCCCAACACACGTGTGACAATGCGGCCTGCAAATGCACAAAACACATCTGGCGCGGCATCCCGGCAGACAAACTGAAAATTGTGCTGATAGAGAATACTGATCGCCAGCAGTTGCAACGCGCCAAGACCTGCTGCGAAAAACAAGCCCTGATGCGGGCGCTTAAAACCATTTACTAAAACACTTGTACTCATGCGGTTGCTGTAGTCTCAAGCCGCGTTTTGATCAACAAAAAACAAAGGTTAACAGAGCAAGCCGTGTGAGCAGATGCGCCCTATTTCTTGGGCCAGATCCCGGCTTCGCAGGCCTGCAAGGATGGTAAATTCCAAGAAATTTTATATTTTTATATTATAAATCAATACTTTATGCAATTCTATTTCGCATGCGAAAACGACCCTTACCCGTCCTGGTCTTGAATCCACGCTCGCAAATTCCTGATGAAGGCCGCCGACACCCCCTGCCCTTTTAACGTCACTTCGTTGTCGCCCGCCGTCAGAACAATCCCCAGCGCAAGCGCTTCAGCGGCGGCTGATCGACTGCCTTTGCGAGAGGATACCTGCGATCTCGTCGTTGCCGAGCCAGAGGCTTGCGTGGATTTTCGCAGCGCACGTTCAAGCACGGCGCGTTCATCCGCAACCTGCGCGGTTGCCGGCAATTTGCGCAAAGTATCTTTCAGTTTGCGTCCCAACGCGTCATCGCGTTCAAGCGCTTTTGTCAGGGCAAGGCCAAGACGTTCAGGGATGGCCGTTGGAAATCTGAGCGCAGCGTCCAACGCATCACACAGCCGGACGAATGACAGAATTTTGGATCGCCGCGCCGGAGAAGCTGCGGAAAACAGGGTCTGCACAGCCGTGCGCGGATCTGGGTAGATCCCCATACGCGCAGCCTCCAGTGCAAGATTGGCCCGTTCATAAAAGGACAGATCCGCCCGAACTTCGTTTTCTTCCACCATCGCGACATAAATCTGCGACATCGACGCGGCGGGGCGCACAAAGGCTTTCACGCTGGCAAAGCGCTTATCCCCTGTGTCCTCATAAAGCGCCCGCAGTGCCATCAGCCGGCGAAACCCGGACACAAGCCCATATTGCCCGGGGGCCGTTTCCACGACGTCAATTGGGGTCTGTTGGCCGCGCGCCACAAGAGAGGCCTTGAGCACGTCCATATCGTCCTGAGAGACGTCGAGACGGTCACGCACCAGGTGCCGCGCCTCAATCACATCCAGTGCCAGTGACAGCGCCATCCGCCCATCCTGGCGGGCCTCATCGAATTCCCGGGAAAGATGGTCCAATGCGGCCTGCGCGGCGGCGTCCCCGGCCACTTGCGCGATGGGCGCCCGGGTCATGCTGCGCATCGGACCTGTCTCCGCGGCTTTGCCTGGACTATGCGCCCCTGGCATAGGGTCTCTGTTCTGAATATCTGGCGGCGTGATGCGTTTGCGCTTGGCCATCCCTTATGATCCCCCTGCCCTATTCAGCGACTTTGGCCGCGTTGTATTCATCCTGGCGCCAGGTCCCCAGCAACAGCGTTTTGAACGCAGCATAGGTTTCATCGAAGGTGGCACGCCCGCGAACATAGGTTTCGCGGTTGAAATCACGGTAATCCGCTTCGTAAATGCCATTTACGCTCTCCCCCGCCTGGCCAATGAGCGCGGTAAAGTCCTGTCGGAAGGGCGATAAGGTCTTGCCCAGATAGGCTTGGATCAAACCAGCCATTTCTGCCTGCTGGCTGCCGTCATACCGGGTGATCAGCGCGCGCACCGCATCCCATTCAAAGGTCATTTCCGGTTGGCCCAAAGCGCGGGCGGCGATGTTTTCGCCGTCTTCGATGGAGGAAAACGTCGCATGCAGCATGTCAAAGAAGCGACCCGTGGAATCAAATTCCAGAAAGCTTGCGCCAAAGGGCACCAGCAGGATATCGGCCGCCGCCAGACCGTTGATCGTCAGATATCCCAGGGCAGGGGGGGTATCGAGAAACACCAGATCGTAATCATGCAGGATATTGTCTTCTTCCAGCACATCGCTCAGCGCATCCCATAATTTCCAGCCCCGGCTTTGCATCCGCCAAACCGGTATTTGGAATTCTGACCAATAGAGATTGAGCTGCGCTCCGATCAGATCGATATTTGGCCAATGCGTCGTTTGGATCAGATCGCGCGTGTGGATTTTCGCAGCATCAAACAGCGTTTCATCCAAAGGCAGGGGCGCTTCGCCCAGATCAACGCGGCGCTGATTATCCGTCTGCAGTTGCGCGGCATAATGGCGGGCCAGAAGCGGGAACACTGTTTTCCATTCATCTGCCACCTGGCCATTGAAGATCGATGTCATGGACCCCTGGCTGTCCAGATCAAGGATCAGAACCTTATAGCCATCCAGCGCCGCCGACATGGCCAAATGAGCACATGTCGATGTCTTGCCGACACCACCTTTGAAATTTGCTACCGCGACGATCTTTGCGGGCACACCATCGGGGCGATAGGGCATGTATTCCTTCGCCCGGGATCCTTCTGCGCTAAAATGGCTGCGCAGCTTCAGCACGTCCTCAAAGGTGAACCATTTGGCACCCCCATCCGTTTCGCTTTGCCCCTGTGGCAGATCCGGATTTTGTTTCAGAACGCGGCGGAAATGAGCAGGTGCGACCGGGATCAGATATTTCGTGATCTCCCATGTTGAAAACCGTCTGAGAGTTTTTTCATCGCCGTCGCCCATTCCTCGTTTTGCCAGATCATCCCGCCCTTGCATGCAGGCTTCTGCCAGGGCTGCGAATTCACCTGTATCCATGCTTGCGCCCAGTTGTTCGCGGGCCATATCGGGGTTGATATTGAAATAGGGAGGAAGGAAAGTGCCCATATTTTGCCTGTGATGTTATATGTTTTTTTAAATGTACGCTAAAACATAGTACATTCATAGAAGAAAGTTCAGATGGCTGAAAAGAAAGACTTTTCTCTGCGCTTTTAGGGCTGTGATTGCAAAAGCGTTGTCGGCCTATTTTAGTTATTGTTGTTATATCTTAGTTACGCATCTCCGCGTTGCGAAATATATCATTTATTTTGAAGAGCTTATCTTTGATCTTCTTTGATCAAGTGACTCTGATCCCACGATCTTATGACTCCGATACCCCGAAGCTTTGACTCCGATACCCCGAAGCCAAACGCCTGCCGACTGGACGCAATGGCTGTTGATAAGTACGGTAGGTGTCAATGAAACAACGATTCTGATCCTCGCCGGAAAATAGCGTCTGGTTGAGAGAGATTGGAACTTTAAAGGCATCGTTTCGGCATATGCAGGGACGTATCGGCAGGCAGGTCATCCTGTCTTGAAAGGCGTGTTGATGATGGACTGGGCTCAAGAGCACAGGCATGGATCTGCGATCCGTGATTTCTTTGTCTGTGATGTTCTATCTGCTGTGCCCAAACATGATTTGGCGAGCATGGAACATCCCCTGTTTTCGCTCTCCACCCGTCCGGATCGGCGTGTGCTGAACTACGTCCATAATGATGTTGAGGTGACCATCACACCCAGTGTGAAGGGCAGGGCGACGATCTTTGATGCGGATATTCTGATCTTTTGCATCAGCCAGTTGATGGCGGCGTTAAACGCAGGGCGTGCGACCTCCCGGCGCCTTGTGCTGACGGCGCATGATTTGTTGCTGGCAACGCGGCGGGAAACTTCCGGTGATAGTTATCGCCGCTTGCGCCATGCCTTTGAACGTTTGGCCGGCACGCGTATCACCACCAATATCGCCACGGGCCCCAAAGACGCGCAGGTGGAGGTAACGACGGGCTTTGGTCTGATCGAAAGCTGGGAAATCGTGCGCCGCACCAAGGGCGGGCGCATGGTCAATGTATCGGTCACCCTGTCGGAATGGATCTACCGGGCGGTTCTGTCCAATTCCGTTTTGACGCTGAGCCCGGATTATTTCTCATTGCGCAAACCGCTGGAACGTCGCTTGTATGAACTGGCCCGCAAACATTGCGGGCGCCAGCCCGATTGGCGCGTCTCGGTTGAGGTGCTGTGCAAGAAGTCAGGCTCCACCTCCCCGCGCCGGGTCTTTCGCGCGATGCTGCGCGATATTATGGCCGTCGATAGCTTGCCTGATTATGTCTTCACCGAACTGCCAGGCGACATGATTGAGGTGCGCCCGCGCCAGGGCAAAGACGCCGTTCTGGAACCCACTGGGAATCTGTTGTTGCGCCCGGCCACATTGGACCAGGTGCGCACCGCGCATCCCGGTATGGATGTCTACGCATTAGAAGCTGCGTGGCGCCAAGTTTGGCACGAAACGGGCCGCGCACACCTGCGCAATCCCGATGCTGCCTTCATCGCGTGGTGCGCTAAGAATGCGCAGCGGTGCTGAGCGTGACAATGTTGCACGCTGTGGCAATCCGTTACCTGCAAGTCTCATTGAATTTATACCTGGAATGTGTAAGCCCCTGCCTGAACGCGCGCGTTTTGGTCTGTGAATTTCGGTAAGGATGCAGAAATGAAGGTTGTTGTTTTTGGTTTAGGATATGTTGGGTTTACTGCGTCTTGCTGTATCGCGAGTGAAGGCCACCACATTGTTGGGGTCGATGTAAGCGCTCGTAAAATTGCAGATATTAATGCGGGCAAAAGCCCGTTTGTTGAACCGCGCGTCGAAGAGATGCTGACAGAAGCACTGGCAGCCAAGCGCATTGAGGTGCGCGACCAGATCGGGGATGCCCTGGTGGGCGCGGATTTGGCGGTGGTCTGTGTGGGCACACCATCGGCCCCGGATGGATCTCACAATATGAGCTATGTGGCCGATGTAACGCGGCAGATTGCGCAGGCGCTGGTGGATCGCTCTGCCTCTGAAGAACCGCTGACCGTTGCCTATCGGTCCACGTTTCGCCCCGGCACGGTAGAGGATCTGGTGCTGCCGATTTTCCGCAGCATCCTGGGGGAGGATACGGAGGCGCGGGTGCGCGTTGTCTATAATCCTGAATTTCTGCGCGAAGGCAGCGCAGTGCAGGATTATTTCCAACCGCCTAAAATTGTTGTTGGCACGGCGGATGGCGAAGCGGATCCGGTTATGGAAAAGCTGCATGCCGGGATTGATGCGCTGACATTCAATGTGGGCTATCGCGAAGCGGAAATCACCAAATTTGTCGACAACACCTGGCATGCCGTCAAAGTGGCTTTCGCTAATGAGGTGGGGCGGACCTGTCTGTCCTTGGGGCTGTCGGCCAAACAGGTGCATCAGATTTTTGTCTCTGACACCAAACTGAATATTTCGCCCTATTACACACGTCCGGGCGGCGCCTTTGGGGGGTCCTGCCTGCCCAAGGATGTGCGGGCCTTGCAGCATATCGGGGCGGATGTGGGGGCGAACCTGCATTTGGTGGATAGTCTTTTGCGCTCCAACGAAGCGCATAAGCACCGGCTTTTTGAATATGCGAGCCAGGATCTTGCGCCCGGTGCCCGGGTTCTGATGGTCGGTTTGGCATTCAAGGCAGGCACGGACGATTTGCGCGAAAGCCCGAATGTGGATCTGGCGCGCAAGCTGCTTGCAGTCGGTTTTGATCTGAAAATCTATGACCCGGCGGTACAGGCGGATATGCTGATCGGGGCCAATCTGGGTTATGCCTATAGCCAGCTGCCCTCGCTGGAAAGCCTGCTGATTGATAAGGCCGAAGCGGAAGGGCAAAGCTTTGACCGCGTTGTCATCAACAATGCCACATCCAAAGATCTGGACCTGTCCCGTCAGGCCGATATGCGCGATCTTGGATCCCTGACATGACCGCACCCCAGGTTCAGCAAGAAGAAGCGATGCCGCGTTTTGCGGCCCTGCGCCAATCCCAACCTTTGGCCGGGCGCAAGGTTCTGATCATTGTCGAAAACCTACCACTGCCCTTTGATCGGCGTGTTTGGCAGGAAAGCCGCACGCTCACCGCTGCGGGCGCCGAGGTTCACGTGATCTGCCCGACCGGAAAGGGCTATGAAAGCGCTTATGAAGAAATCGAAGGGGTGCATATCTATCGCCATTCGCTGCCTGTGGATGCAAGCGGGGCGCTGGGATATCTCTTGGAATATAGCGCTGCGCTTTATCATGAATTCCGCCTGGCCTGGAAAATCGTGCGTACCCACAAGATTGACACGATCCAGGGCTGTAATCCCCCGGATCTGATTTTTATGGTGGCGGCGCCGTTCAAATGGCTGCGCGGGGTGCGCTATATCTTCGATCATCACGACATCAACCCGGAGCTTTATGAAGCCAAGTTCAACAAGCGCGGCTTTTTCTGGCGGCTCATGGTTCTGTTTGAACGGCTGAATTTTCGCACCGCCAATGTGGTCATCTCGACCAATGAAAGCTATCGCGAGATTGCGCTCACACGCGGGGGCAAAGTGTCAGAGGATGTGTTCATCGTACGTTCTGGTCCCGATCTGACCCGCCTGGTGCCCACAGCCCCGCAAGAGCGCTGGCGCAACGGGCGCAAACATATGGTCGGCTATGTTGGGGTCATGGGCGATCAGGAAGGGATCGACCTGCTTCTGGAAACCGCACGCATCCTGGTGCACGACCGGGGCGCCGATATCCAGTTTGTGCTGGTGGGCGGCGGCCCGGCTCTTGAGAACCTCAAGGATATGGCCGCGCAGATGCAGTTGCAGGATCATGTGACCTTTACCGGCCGCGCGCCGGATGCGGATCTTTTCGAAGTCTTGTCGACCGCGGATGTCTGTGTGAACCCGGACCGGGTGAACCCGATGAACGACAAATCCACGATGAACAAGATCCTGGAATATATGGCGTTTTCCAAACCCGTTGTGCAGTTTGAGGTAACAGAAGGGCGGCGTTCGGCTGAGGCGGCATCGCTTTATGCAGCCCCCAATGACACAGTGGATATGGCGGATAAGATCTCGGAACTGCTTGCCGATCCTGATCTGTGCCGGACCATGGGCACGCTCGGGCGTCAACGGGTCGAAAGTGAATTGGGCTGGGATCATCAGGTCGACAAGCTGATGGCAGCCTATGCACGTGTTATGCATCACAAGCGGTGACCGCGGTGCCTTCCCACGCCATTATCATTCCGCATTACAATGACCTTGCGCGCCTTGAACGGTGTCTGGCCGCGCTGGATCCTCAGATCACACCAGATGTCGAGGTCGTTGTGGCGGACAATGCATCGCCAAGCTCGCCCCAGCCTGTGATCGACCAGTTTGGCTGGGCCCGGATGGCAACAGAACCCCGGCCCGGCGCGGGCCATGCGCGCAATCGCGGCGTGGCGGAAACATCTGCGCCGGTCCTGGTGTTTCTGGATGCAGATTGTGTCCCCGACCCAGATTGGGTGCAGCAGGTCATGGCCCTGGAACAGGGGGACAGTCTCAGCGGCGGGGATGTGCAGATCTTTCATGAAACGCCTGCGCCGCGCAGCGGGGCTGAGGTGTTTGAGGAAGTCTTTGCCTTCAAGCAGCAGGATTATATCGAACGCAAAGGGTTCTCGATCACGGCCAATTTGGTGACAACGCGCGCTGTCTTTACGGCTGTGGGTCCGTTTCGCGATGATGTGTCCGAAGATGTTGAATGGTGCTGGCGGGCGCGGGATGCCGGGTTTGCCCTGGCTTATGTGCCCCAGATGCGTGTGGGTCATCCCTCGCGCAGTGACTGGCCCGCGCTCAAACGCAAATGGCACCGCCTCACGCAAGAGATGGGCCGGCTTGCTGTCCAAAGCCCGGGCGGACGGGTCCGGGAAATCCTGAAAGCGGCTGCCATGCCACTGAGCGCGCTTGCGCATCTGCCCAGGATTGCGCTGTTCCCAGGGCTCACTTTGGGGGAGCGGATGGCCGGCATGAAAACGCTTGTCCGGCTGCGTTGTGGGCGCATGATCTGGATGCTGAAACAGGCTCTGAAAGGGCCATCATGACTGAAACTGCCGCCTCAGACCCTCAGTTGACGATTATCGTGGTCAGCTACAATACGGTCGATCTGACCTGTGCTGCGCTGCGCACGCTCTATGCCACGACCCATCACACATCGTTTCGCTGTGTGGTGCTGGACAATGCCTCAAGCGATGGATCCGCAGATGCCATTGCGGCTGAATTCCCCGATGTAGAGCTGATCCGATCAGAGGAAAACCTGGGCTTTGCGCGGGCCAATAATGTGGTGGCGGCGCAGGCAATGACAGATTGGATCTTGCTGCTGAACCCGGATACCGAAGTGCATGAAGGGGCGGTCGATAATCTGATGGCCTTTGCGCAGGCGCGCCCTCAGGCCGGGATCTGGGGCGGGCGCACCGTGTTTCGCGATGGCAGTCTCAATATCGCGTCCTGCTGGAACCGTATCACCCCCTGGAGCGCGGTGTGCAGCGCCTTGGGTCTGCGTGCGATGTTCCCCAATACGCAATTCTTTAACCCCGAAGGGATTGGCGGATGGGCCCGCGATTCCGTGCGCGAAGTGGATATCGTGGTGGGATGTTTTCTGCTGATCCGCCGGGCGCTTTGGGATGAATTGGGCGGGTTTGACCTGAAATATTACATGTATGGGGAAGAGGCGGATTTGTGCCTGCGCGCCCGCGCGTTGGGCTGGCGCCCTGCGATCACGCCAGAGGCGCAGATCATGCATATTGTGGGGGCCTCATCGGGCAAGGTCGCCCGCAAAGTGGCGATGGTTGCCAAGGCGCGATCGACCCTGATCCGGGATCACTGGCCCGCTGCCCTGGTGCCGTTCGGTTTGTTCCTTATGTGGCTCTGGGCTGCGCTGCGCGTTGTGGCGAGCCGCCCGCTGGCCTGGATCGGGCGCAAGGAAGCGGCGGCCAAATGGTCTGAAATCTGGTCCATGCGCCGGGACTGGCTTGCGGGCTATTAAATGAAAGCGCGCTAGGCGCCGGGGGCGTCTGACCCAAAGCCTGTGCGCTGCCCAATGGTTTGCGCAGGCGCGGCCACAACAATCGCACCGGCCGGGATGATGCCCCGCGCCACGGCACCTGCGCCAATAATGGCCCCATCGCCAATCTGCGCCCCGGCCAGAACCACCACGCCATAGCCCAGCCAGACATCGCGGCCCACGGTGATGTTGGCTTCTTTCATGGGTTGATCATTGAAAGGCGAGCCCGCGTTATAATCGTAATTTGCCGCCGTCATCATCACGTTGGGCGCCAGCACGCAATGTTCGCCCAGGGTGATTTTCCCCTGTCCTGGCCCGGCCCACAGACTGGCCCCGGCCCCAATGCGGCAATGATCGCCCAACACGATATTTTCAGCATTGGCGAAACTGGTCGTGGGGCTGATGCGCACGTTCTGTCCGCAGGTCAGCTTCCGCACTTCCGACACATTGGTGTAGTTATAGTAATTTACCAGCTTGGCCAAATGCGCCCAGGCTCTTGGGTCAAATGTTGCGATCAGAAGCCGAAACAGGCGTTGCAGACGGGAGGTATCTTTCTTGTATACAGGGGGTGTTGAGGTGTCCGACAAGATTTGGCCTTTCCCGGATGGTAAATTGCGTGGGTTGATTAGTGGTCAAGTCTTTGGCTGTAAAGCCGCTGTGACGGCAAGGATCTTGGCTCTATAAGCCAAAGAAAACGGAGAATGTATGAGTAACCGCATAGAGGTACTGTTGGCGACCTACAACAGTGCCGATTACCTTCAGGACATGCTGGACAGCCTGGCGGCGCAAAGCTTTGACGACTTTCATCTTGTGGTCAGCGACGATTGTTCCAGCGATGCCACTGTTCAAATCGTTGCGTCCATGTCAGACCGGTTCCGCAACCCGGTCGAGATTATTGAACGTCAGACACCATCGGGCAGCGCATCGGCCAATTTCGCGGCCCTGCTGGCGCAGTCCAGAGGCGATTATGTCTTTTTGTGTGATCACGATGATCTGTGGCGCCCCGGCAAGATCCAAGCCGCGCTGGACCAGATCCGCGGGGCCGAAGATCACAGCGGGGTGGATACGCCCATTCTCTATCATTCCGATCTGGAAGTGATCGATGCGCAGGGTAACACGATCCATCCATCCTATTGGGCCTTCAAGAAGATTTCCGCAGATGCGGGCCGCAATCTGCCGCAGGCCCTGGTGCATGCCACGGTTACAGGCTGCGCCGCCGCGATGAACCGAGCGATGGTCGCACAGTTGGGGGGCATTCCAAATGATGCGATCATGCATGATTGGTGGATCAACCTGGTCGCCGCAGCCACTGGGCAAGTGATCTGCGATCCTGTGGCCCATATCGGCTATCGCATTCATGGCAACAATGTCTCTGCACCGCGCGAAATCAGTCCGCTTGCGGCTTTGGGCCAGTTCGACAAACTCAAACGCGCCCGGATGAATTTTCGCCGCCGCTATGCGCAGGGCAGGGCACTACGGGACCATCTGGATGGGCGTCTGTCGCCAGAAAAGCAGGGGCAGCTTGAACGCTTTGCGCATATTCCAGGCGTGCCATTTGGCGTGCGACAACTGGCCCTGGTACGGGGCGGCTTTCTGTGGCCCGGCGTCTGGCGCAACATCGTCCAGCTTCCCTTTGCTTGATTGGGTTTTGGCAGGTCTCGGGACATGACGAAAAACGGATCTCCCGTCGGGAGCAAAGTGCTGGGCGGCGTGCTGCTCAATGCGGGCGGCATGATTTTCATCCGCTGCTTGAGCTTGATCAACATTGCGATCCTGGGGCGGCTGTTAAGCCCGGATGATTTTGGCGTTGTGGCGCTGGCGATGGTTGTTGTGGGCTTCCTGGAAGCATTGACCAACAACCAGTTTGAAACCGCCCTGATCCGTCAGAAAGATGCCGATCATACCCATTATGGAACCGCCTTTGTGCTGGCGCTTCTGGTGGGATGTATCGGGGCGATTTGTATCTTCTCCCTCGCCGGGCCGCTGGCGGTCTTTTTCAACATGCCGGACCTCAAAGCGCCGCTGCAAGCGCTGGCGGTGGTGCCGCTTTTGGCGGGTTTGCGAAATCCGCATTTTGTGGAGCGCGAGAAGGCTCTGAATTTTAATCCCCGTGTGACATTGTCCATGACGTCCCGGCTGAGCCTGTCGGTCGTGGCAATCACGTGTGCGATTGTGCTGGTGAATTATTGGGCGCTGATCTGGGGCACGATCACCATGTATGTGGTGCACATGTTGATGAGCTACGCGCTCGCGCCTCGGTTGCCCAGGCCCAGCCTGCAACACTGGCGTGCCTTTTTAGGCTTTGGCGGCTGGCTTACCGGGGCAGGGGCGCTTGATTTCATGAACCGTCGCTTGCCTGCGGCCCTGCTTGGGCGACTGAGCGGTGCGTTTCAGACGGGCCTCTATCAAGTGGGCTCCGAAATCGCGACAACCATGACCCAGCAATTGCTGACCCCCCTTCATAATGCGATTTTCCCCGGCCTCATGGCCGTTTCGCAAGACCGGGCACGGCTGAGCCAGGCCTATCTGCTGGTGCAGCAATCCTTGCTCGGGCTCGCAATGCCCGTGGGCTGCGGCATTGCGCTGATCGCGCCTGAATTGGTGCGGGTGGCGCTGGGGACCCAGTGGATGCCGGTTGTCCCGATTATTGCGGTGTTATCACCCATCACAGCTGTGACCGCGTTGATTGTGGGCGTGCAGGCGGTTGTCTTTATCGAAGGGGACACGCGCGCGCTGTTTCTGCGCAATCTGCTGATCTTTGTGTTCTTGTTGCCCATGGCGATTGCCGGGTTTCAGCTTTTTGGCATGATGGGGCTGGTTGCGGCGCAGGGGGCTGCGTTGTTGCTCAATACGCTATTGACCCTGCGCCTCGGCGCACGGGCCACAGATACCGCGCTTTTAAGCCCTGTTCTTGTCGCCTATCGCAGCCATCTGGCGGTGGCCGGGATGATCATTGCACTCTTGGCTTTGGAACAGGTCTTGGGCCGCACCGTGGCGACAACCCCAATGAATGCCGCCAGCCTCAGCCTTGGGCTTAAAATCCTGCTGGGCGCGGTGGTCTGCTGCAGCGTGCAATATGTGCTGTGGTGCCAGGCGGGGCGCCCTGATGGGTTCGAACAGCGCATGCTGGGTCTGCTGGAACGGATTTGGGCGCGGGTGCGCCGACCTGCTTAACAGGGCCCTTAACGGTCGGGGACCCAGCTCCAATCATACCAATCGTCTTCTGCGCGCGAGGCGACAGCGCCAGTGCGGAACCCGCCCAAGGGTCCATCGGCACGCGGGCGCGCAAGCTCTACCGCTTCGCGCGGTGTTTGCGGCGCAAAGATCGGCCCCGGCGCGGATGGCGTGAACCGGCGCGACATGGAAAGCCCGCCATCATGCTGGCGCAGCCCGTGGTCGTTCTGGCGCATGATCAGCGGGCTATAATTGTAAATCGCGCCAGAAATATTGCCGCGGATAACCGACGTATCGGCACTGGTCACAAAGATCGTTGGGCCGCTGAAGGGCACGTTAAACCCATCCGATGTTGTATTCGCGCGCCCATCCCCATCGGTGTCGCCGGGAAAGACCTGCAACAGGCTGTTATTGAGGATCTCAATCCCTTCGTTCTGATCATCGCGCAGGGAAATACCATGCACTGCATTCAGCCACAGAATGTTATGGGCCACGCGCATATTGCGATAGCTGCCATCGCCCGGAATGGCGTTGGAAAACACCCCCTGCATCACCGGGTAGGAATGGCGCAATTCCCATCGGTCGGCGCCATTGCCGGGGCATAACAGCTCCCAGGTTTCCCAAGGCGCGCGCAATGTAAAGCTGTCTACAATATCCTTGGTGCCAACGCGCAATTGCTGCCCGGGCGCCGGGCGCACGGTCACGGGGCCGCCTTCTGGGTCTTTCTGCACGCCCATAAAGATTGGAATGCCGGGACATGTGATTGGGGGCAGTTCCGTGGTGCCGGGGCCAACAAAACGCCAAAGCCGCCGATCTTCGAAGGGCAGCTTGGCTGGCACCGAAATTGGTACAGATGGTCTCAGCGGGGTCGGGAACGCCGGTTGGTTCACGATGTCGCCCAGATAGGCGATATTGCCTTCGATCACGATGTTTTCGACGCCGCAGCCCATGCCGTAGGCGGGAAAAAGATGCACGAAATCGGGGTGGATGCGATTGCTGCTCCAGGAATCTGACACGATGTTTTCGCGGATGATGATATCCCGGCTGATGCTGCAGGACTGCTTGTTGCCTTGTCCGTTCAGTTGGATGAAATCCCCCCAATGATGCAGCACGCGGTTGCGTTCGGCGCGCAAGCCCACCCCTGAAAAGACAATGGCATCCGTGATCCGGCGAAACAGAGAGCCTTGGACAGTGATATTGCGCCCACGCCCGGCCATGCCCACCAGGTTGCGTTCTGTTTCCAGACCGCCCGCCTGGGCTTCCTCCAGATTGCCGGTCACCCGGATCCGGTCCACCAGGATATTTTCACTGGGCCCGCCCAGGCCAAATTCAATGGCCGCTTGTCTGCCGATAAACCCCGATTTCCCCAAGGGGACTTTCTCGCCGACCAATATGAAATCCAGCTGGCGGATTATGACATTCCCTGTGGTCTGTCCGCTGGAGGTCACAAAGTGAATGAGGTTAAGCCGCGCCCGTGCCTCTGGATCTGCTGAGGTGATGGTCAAAGGGCGCGCGGGCGAGAACCCCTGGAGCCGGTCCATATAATCGGGGCGCTGCATGGGGTAATCGCCAGGGGCCAAGCACAGCGTCAATCCTGCAAGCGCGTTTGGCGTTGCTGATAACGCGGCAAGAAATTCTGCGCGCCCTGCCACGCACAGATGATCCTGCCGGATTTCGACATGATCCGTGTTTTGCCCGTCCGACAGCGCATGCCGCCCCAACCGGGCCCCTTGCAGCCCTGTTTCGGGGCGGATCAGGCCGTTTTCAGCAACAAACCGCGCGCCTTCGATATCATAGACCCCATCGGCTAGTACCGTGGGCTGCGCGCCGCTGCCCGCCATATTGCCAGGCCCAAAAACAGCTGCGGATGTGGGCTGCACCGCGCAGAGCAAAAGCACATAAACCAAGATCAAATGTCTTAACAAAGTCTTGGCGGCGCGCGCGCTCAGTTCATCATTTGCAGTCATTCTCATAATAACAACGGAGCTCATTTCGGTCATCTGCGGGATCAAGGGAACATAGTATGAAGCTTGCGATTGGCGTTTCTCTCACAGCAGCATCACCCCTTTTTGTTGAACAATCTATTGCCCCGGATCCTCAAGTGCCAGAGGCTTTCTCGGTCGCGGATTGGACATTGGCGGATGTGCCCTCGATTGCGGGCAATCGTCTGTCTGTGACGGTGTCTGCTTTGCCAGGGGATGGCGGTGCGCCGATCTCTTCGATTGAATATCGTATTGGTGATGGGGCTTGGACGACGCTGGGGATCCTGCTGGGCACAATTGAAATCACCGTTCTGGCCCTGACACCTTCTGAAATCACCTTGCGCGCGGTCAATGCGGTGGGTCCGGGTCCTGCAGGTGACAGTCAGACCGTTACCCCGACGCAAACTGCGCCCCCGCCCGCATCCGAGCAGGTCTATTTTGGCGCAAACACAGCATCCGGGGCCGGGCAGACACCGATTGTCGCCGCTGATGGGCTTTATGCAGGGGGCGCGCTGCGAGTTGAGGGCAATGTGCTAACGCGCGTTGCGGGGCAAACGCCCGTGCCCGGGGAGTATGACGTTGACGGTATTTTGGTCACAGTGCTTGCGGATGCTGTTTCTGCGGCGACAACGGATGATGTACTGGCCCAACTGACCGCCACAAAATTTGCCGGGACCACCACAACGCTGGTCATTGTGGGGGAACATGATCTGCGCGCCTATGATTTCACGGGTCTGCTGTCCGGGCGCACCAATGGGTTTACCATCTGCGCCGCCCGGCCCCGCGAAGACGGGGTCAATTATTTGCGCCCCTCCATACAAATCGCGGGCATTTCCAATCTGACACTGAAAAATCTGTGTATCCAGCAGCCCAATGACGAAGATCTGGCAGCCTGGGGCAGCAACCGGGTGCAGAACCTTGTCGAAGTGGTGGGCAATCAGCCGCTGGAAGCCCTGATCATCGAAGATTGCCTGTTTTCCTCCAGCTTGGAACCGGCAGCGCAGGGCGGGCGCCAAATCCATTGGCATTATGCGGTCTCTGTCGCCAATGGTCGGTGCAATAACCTCGTCATTCGCGGATCGACATTTCAGAAAATGACCCATGCGATTTCCTGTGGGGCGGCGCAGTTTACAATTGAAGACTGTTTGGCCGACAAGCTGTGGGGTGATTTCATCAACCTCACCCATGGGGCGGGCAACGTGACGACCCGCAGCTTTATCCGCAACAACCACATGCAGAATATTGCCAGCGATAACAGCGGGCTGCATTCCGATTGGATCCAGTTTGTCGCATCGGCGAATGTTCCGATCCAGAATGTAGATGTCTATGGCAACACGCTGGGCCTGGGCGAGATCACCAGCTTGCAAGGGGGGCAGGCCGAACATTTTGATGCCATTCGCAACGGCACAACAACCACCATCACCACCACCACCTTGTCCACCACCACAGCCGGAAACACCCATCTGATTGGCCTGACCGATGGTGGCGCAAATTTCACGGTCACGCTGCCGGCCGGGGCAAGCTTGCCGGTTGGGGCGACCTATGCGGGCAAATCCACCGGCACCTTTGGCCAGACCTTTTATGAGGCGACTGTGCACATCGATCCGGGCGACGCTTATGTCGGCACGCGGCATCCGGGGGGCACGGTGACCCTGACAAATGGTGAACAGTTCTTTGGCTTTTACTGGAACGGCACGGCCTGGGATGATCAGCCCGGTTATCTGGGCGTCTATGATTATTACATCAACAGCGATCAGACCGTGGTTGCGGCCTATGACCACCGCGCGCTTTATGTCGACGCGGCAAACGGGCCGGTGACCATAACGCTCCCCGCCGCCACAACGGGGGATATCGATGTCTTTGTAAAGAAAATCGACACCACGCCCAATATCGTGACCATCGCGCTGAGTGGTGGAACTTTCGGTGTCACGCGGGGGGGCGGCGCGGCGGTATTTACATCGACCACCCCTGAGGTTTTGACCCAGTGCGGAGAAACCAAGCAGTTTGTGACCGATGGCACCAGCACCACATGGAACTGCCGCTATACAGGTCAATCCATGCAGGGGCTCTTTGCCAATCCGCACGCCTTTGCGAATATTTTCGGCAATCAGCCCGGCTATCGGGACATCCGGGTCTATGGCAATATTCTCTTTACCCAATCACCCAACGGTTTGGCGGTGGAAGAAGCCATCGGCGATGGGCTGTATCTGAACAACACGCTCATTCAAGTGACGCCGCCCGACAGCGATGGCGATGGTGTTGTGGGTTTCCTGGATGGTTTGAACGCCAGCGCGGGCACCATTGTGGTGCGCGGCGAGATGACCGCGATGCGCAATTTTACCACCGGTTCCATCTCGGTTCTGGATAGCCCGGCCAATGGCATCCCCTCGGACCAGATGCTGCAAGACAACATCGCCTTGCAGATGGCAGATGCCGGGGTCACGGATCTCACCACGTCTTATGCGACATATTTGAACGGCACTGTTGCAAGCGCATATACACCAACCTCGCGCGAAGAGGTTGTAGCCGCGGCCCGCGCCAAGTCGAGCGGCCCTTTGGATACACATATGCGCGGTGCGGTTGGCACCACGGCGACAAACGGATTTTACAACTGGGAGACAGGCGCGCCCAACCCGGTCCAGCGCCCCGGTGTTTCTTTTGCCTCACCCGGGCAGGGGGCGAATTCCGTTGCCCTGGGCACCACACAGATCGTCGTCTGGTGGGATTGGCCGATCCATCAGGGAATTGGATCCATTACCTTGACCGATTTGACCACAGCCAGCGAGGTGCCGGGGTATTCCGTGTCTCATAAAGGCAATCGCACCGACATCACGTTGTCTGCACCTCTGGAAGATGGCCATGAGTACGAAGTGATTTTTGCGCCCGATGCGGTTGTGCATGCTTTGGACCCCAGTCAGGGCAGTCTGGCCATTGGCAGCGGGCAATGGCGCTTCACCGCGAGCTTTGCCGCCCAAACCGATATCCTAGTGGTGCCCGCTGAAGGCTTTGAAGGTCTGATAATGGAAGAGGGGCAGGCGCTTTCCTCGGGCTATCGGTTCGATCAATCCGGGGTTTCCATATCCGGCGATGTCACGTTCAGCGTTTTCATTCCGGCAATTTCCAGCACGACGGCATCCATCCGCTTTTGGGCCCTGAGCGGGTCATCAACATTTGCGGGCCGTGATTTCAACGTGGCGATCAACGCAGAAACCGGGCAGATTATATCGGATGGCGGTATGGGCGCGCGTTTGCAGCTGGACCCTGAAGCAGGTGGCGTTCGGGTGTCGGGGCTGTTGGATATGGATGGCGCGAATCGTTATATCTTTGAACTGAACCGGCCCGGCTTTGGATCCGCTGGCGCGGCTTACGCACAATCACAACTGGCCGAGGGCAGCTTTTTAGGAATGCCCTGGGCGCCCGCGCGCGTGGCCTGGATGTGAAAGTGACTTACTATCCGTCAATTTTTTTGCCACAAGGTCACGAGGCAATATACGAGTAAGCGAAACAACTTATGCAAGCCAAGGCGCCAACCACGTTTGGCCAAAATTCTACTGCGGCAGATAAGTTGCCGCGCTTGGCGCTATTTGGCCTGATTATTATTTTGATCCCTGGCGATTTCGTCGTCGGGTCACTGGCGCTTAGCCCGGCCCGCGTGATGTTTCTGATTCTGGTACCGATCTTTTTGATCCAGTTTTTGCGTGGTGCATATGGCCGGATAAACATCGTCGATATCCTAATTTTCGCCCATATTTTCTGGATTATCCTATCGATTGCACGCAACAATCCGGAATTGGTTGTACAGTTCGCCGGGTCCAACGCCCTGGCTGTACTGGGGGGCTATATGTTAGCCCGAGCCACGATCCGCACACCGGGCGATTTCAAAGCTTTGGTGCGGTTCACACTGATGGTGGCATTGATAAGTGTGCCGTTCGTTATCATCGAAAGTGTGCTTGGGCGATTGTTAATCCAGGAAACGCTGGGCCGCATTCCTGGTTTTCGAACAGTGCTTCTGGCAACTGATGAAAAGCGATTGGGCTTGTTCCGTGCTGGGTTCGTGTTCCCCAATCCGATTCACTATGGGCTCATCATGTCCTTATTGTTCGTGCAAAGCCTGGTGGGTATGGAGCGCGTTTGGAATGCTGGCAAAAGGACCATTGGCGCTGTTCTTTCTGCCACGTGCTGTTTCTTTTCGCTCTCTAGTGGCGCCGTGCTTGCCGTTGTTGTGCAACTGTTTTTGATCTCTTGGCATTGGTTGACCCGCACCTTGGGTGCACAGCGCTGGGTAATTTTGCTACTGTTTGGGATCATCTTCTACATCATCGCAGAAATCGGATCTGATCGGCCCGCATTGATCGCAATCTTGTCACGCGCCTCATTCGTGGCGGGCAATGTCTATATTCGCCAAGCCTTGTTTGAATATGGAATGGAGCAACTCCCCCGGACGCCCGTTTTCGGCGTGGGCTTCAATGAATGGGATTTCCTTCCCCCGTGGATGCCCACAACGATGGACAATTTCTGGCTCTTGCAGGCGTTGGTCTATGGCATCCCGGCCTTTGCCTTTATTTTCGGAGCGGTGATCTGCGGGATCGCTGCGGTGTCCCGGCGGCCCTTCAAAGGCATAGAACTGACATCAATGCGGCTGGGGTGGTGTTTGGCCATGACATCAATGTCACTAACCATGGCGACCGTAACAGTATGGGCCATGACGCATTCATTGGTGATGTTCATGATCGGGGCAGGCGTCTGGATGATTGGGTTTACAGAACAGACGCGGGACGAGTCAGAGGAACAGGAAGATGCCCCTGATCCACAAGCGATTATGTATACGCGGTTTCTGACTAAGCCCGTGGGGCACGCGCGCGAAATGCGCGCGGGTTCATCCGGCTCAGGCCATCCGCGACCCGGCCCCGTAACGCCAAGCCAGGTTTCTCAACGAAATGCCAGGACAAGATCGCCAATACCAGCGTCACCGGAAACGAAAACATAATATTGGTCCAAGGGCTTTGGTCATAGCCACTCAGATGATTGGCCATCTGTTGTACTGGGAACGCGTAAATATAGGTGCCGTAGGAATAATCGCCGATCTTGTTATAAGCCCGCACCCAGGCGTGCGCCGGTATATAGGCAAGTACGAAAGTCGCATAAGCCAGCCATATCAAAAAGATCTGGTCAAAAATGGGTGTCCAATTGCCAGCAACCATCACCAATGTCAGCCCTGCCAGGATGCGCCAGCTTAGCCAGATGCGCTCACGCCAGATATAAAAGACGGTGCCCAAGGCAAAAGGGAATGAGAGGTCGCGAAAGGCAAAGGCACGGCTTGGTACTAGGTCCTGAGGGAGAAACATCAGCCCGACATAAAAGACTAGGTAAGCTACAAAAGCGATCAGCATACGCCGCTTGTGGCCCAAAAACCCACAGACACCTGCGATGAAAACACAGACATAGCACAAGACTTCGTGGATCAGTGTCCAGAGTGAACCGTTAATAGTGCCGACATAGGGGGCCTCCCCAAAGACGCCTGGCAGTTCGTACTGCAAAAAGACCAAAGACAAATTGCGCGGGATATAGATCCAGGTCCTGGCATCACCCCAGTAGGCAGTGCCGGACAGAGTTGTTGCCCAAGGTCCAATGAGCAATATCGTCAGAAAAAGAACAACAGCCAGGCCGGGGAACAATCGCATAATGCGGGCCGCGATCCAGTCAGCGCGGCGGCGTGCGGTGTCATAGCTGCGCGGTATAAGAAAACCTGAGATGACAAAGAAGATCCCCACGGACACCCAACCCATCGAATGCCCGATCAGGGTCTGCAAGGGTTCGATCGCACCTGTCCCATTGGCCACCGGCCAGGCATGTGAAACCAGAACGCAAGAGGCTGCCACCATCCGGATCAAGTTCAGATTGTTGTCCCGCCCCGAACATATCTGGGCCAGTTGTACAGCCATGGTGAACGCCTTTTTTGTTACCGGATCACACTGTTTCGTCTGATAGTCGCAATTCTGCCAATGACACAAGCCGTCGTACCGACATGTGTTGTCTTGGGTATTTAAGGGGCATCTAGATGTATCCCGTTAACATCACAGCTGCGTCAGACTTGACCAGAGGGGTTTGATATGGTCTGCGCAGCGTGGGCTCGATACGTCCCATTGCGCGGAGTGAATTTTTTACAGTGTTTACGCATGTTATCATGACACGCTTCAATCTCGCGACACCGGGACGGGAATTATCGATCCGGACAAAACCGGGTTGGCTGAATGAGCGCTTTGAGCTGTTCGAAAAATATTGCCTGCCCGCAATGGCCGCGCAGACATCCGACAAGTTTCACTGGGTCATCTATTTTGACAAGGATACCCCGGACGCCTTCAAGGACCGGATTGAACGCCTGCGCCAGGATGTGCCGTTTACACCCTATTATACAGGCCTGTTTGACGGTGATGGCTGGAGCAGATCGCTGCATGAGCTTTTTGCCCCCACGGACGGTATGATCCTGACCACACGTCTGGACAATGACGATAGCCTGTCCTGCGATTTCATCGAACGCCTGCATGCCGCGATTGAGGCGCAGGGTCTCGCGCCTGGTGCGTATAATTTCCGCAACGGGGTGATTTGCAGCCACGATCAGCTGTATTCCATCTCTCATGACAGCGCGCCCTTCTTTAGCTGGCTGGAACCGCTGGCCGACACGCTGCGCACGGCCCCCAACATCCACCATATGCGGATTGCGGAATCGGGGTCTGTGTTCCAGATCGACGGCGCACCGGCCTGGATGCAGGTGATCCATGAAACCAATGTCTCTAATCGTATCCGCGGACGCCGGATGGACCCGCAAGATATCGCAGGCATGTTCCCCGCGCAAATCCTGGAGGCGTTGAGCACTGTGACACCGGCGGCTCTGGCCTTTGATCACACCATCTTGTCGCAACTGCGGCTTGCCCGTGATGGGCTCGCTGGCCTGCTGCGTGGCAGCCATACACGTCGGTAGTCATCCATGGCCATGCAGCCCCCCCAATCCGTTTATCACAACCGTTCACCCTGGCTGGACTGCATTCGCGCCGTCGCGATTTTCATGGTTTTGGTCTTCCATGTCGCAACGCGCTACCCCGCCGAGGAGATGGATCCCATCGCCGCCTGGTTCCTGCGCAATGGCAGCCTGGGCGTTGACGTGTTTTTTCCGCTTTCGGGTTATCTGATCACGCGCTTTCTACTGGAAAGTCAGCGGTCTGATATGGTGCGTGTCTTCTTTATGCGCCGCGTCTTCCGGATCATGCCGATCTATTACATCGCTATTTTGGTCTATATAGCGGCCAGTATTGCCACTGGAATTGATCGTGAGCTTCTGGGCGGGATTTGGGCGCCTTTGACCTTTACCACGGGCTGGCTGATTTTCTTTACAGATCCTACAGCGGTTCCCTTCCAGATCACCTGGTCACTGTCGGTGGAAGAATTTGCATATATCCTCTTTGGGTTGGCGGCCCTGATCGCGCGGCGCCATTTCATCTGGTGCCTTGCGGGCTTTTCGATCTTTGCGATTGTGCTGCGGTTCTGGCTGGTCGAGAGCGGGTATCAATACACCTACTTCCTGCCCGTCACGCGGCTGGATGCCATTGCAATCGGTGGGCTGCTGGCTTGGGCGGTCGGGCGGAAACTGCCTGTCTTGCCGATCTTGCTGGGGCTGCTTGTGCTGTTGTCAGTGGGTATTCTCTATAATGAAACGGTGCGCGAGACCTTTTATCTGTCACGCATCGCGGTGCTCACTTGCCTTGCCATTGTGCTGGCCGAACGTTTGCCCGCCTCCTGGCGCCCGCTTGCGGTGGAACCGTTTGCCCGCCTCGGTTTTTATTCCTATTTTATATACCTGTTCCACTTTTTCTTTATTTACGGGCTTTTTGCCATCGGCCTGCAGCTTGGATTGTGGAGCATGGTCCTGCTTGCCTTGCTTTTGACTTATATTGCGGCGGTCATTTCCTGGCGCTTTTTCGAGCATCCATTGATCGCATGGGGCCGTCGCCTGGAAGGGCAAGCCGATAAAAAACAGGATATGCGCCGCACGTAGCGGAAAACAGCGTAAAGTTTGTACAATTCAAGCGCGAATTTGCCGACTACATTATTTGGACGTTTCTACTCCCAAATTTCGCCATTATCGTAAACCCATAGTACCAGCCAACGGGGTACAGTGAGGATTAGTACGGTTGGCTTCTGTGGCATTGACCAGAAAGGTGGGGGCCCATCTCATATTTTCCAACATGTTACCTGAGTGGCGTCGACCACAAAACATGGCGATAGAAAAGTAAAGTGAGTGAATAATGAACGGCACTTCTTCAGGTTGGTCGATCCCGGATAACGGGCCGAAGATTTATGTATCTAATAAGTATGAATTTGAAGACGCGGTAGATACGCTGTCCCAAGGCCAGGGCGGGACCATCGTCTTGAAAAGCGGCATCGAAAAGATGCAAATCCAACTGCATAGTAAGGGTCCGGAAAACGGTTTTATATCGGTCGTTTCAGAGGATCCCGATAATCCCGTTGACGTTGCTGGCGTTCGCTTGATCGAAAGCTCAAATATTGGATTTTACAATCTGAATTTTGATAGCCAAGACTTTGTCCGCGCAGAATGGCTGGTTGACCTGATGGTCACAGGTGGAGAGAATATTGAGTTCGCAGGCAATACTCTTTCTGGAGGTGCAGAATCGATCCTGACATCGGCTGAAGGGCGCGTCGAAGACGGTGCTCTTGTTCGCGATGTAGATGGCTTTAGCTTTCAAGATAATATTGTACAGGGTTACACTTACGGTTTGTCCATGCTGGACGTGGCCAATGTGGAAGTTTCAGACAACGAATTCACCAAACTGCAGGGTGACGCGCTCAACGGTGGCGGCTGGCAGAATGTGTTGATTGAAGACAACTGGTTTCACAACATGTTCGGCTCACACCAGGATGTGAGCCATTCGGATTTTATCCAACTGTGGGGGACCAATGTCGACACGCTGACTGATGGCCTTACGATCCGGGGCAACCTGCTCGATAGTGGAACGGGGCCAGCCTATCAGTCGATTTTCATGCGCCATGACCCTGGCGCGACTGAGGATATGTTCCATCGCAATATTTTGATCGAAGACAACATCATTCACAATGGCATGCCCAACGCCATCCGGTTGACCGAAACCAATGGTGTGACTGTTCAAAATAACACAGTCTTGTGGAACCAACTCTCAGAGGCGTTTACCAACGACGAACATGTTGAGACCTACCCACCACAGATCAATATCAACAGTATCGGCACTGTAGTGATTGAAGGAAACATTGCGCCGGTCATCACCGCTCAGGGCAATGTCGATCTGTCTCAGAATGTTGTTGTGGATTATTTGAACCTGTCTTCGGACAATCACTATTCCAAACATTTTGTGAACCACGTCGTCGGGGGCGAGGCGTCTTTTTGGGATCTTGAACTGCGCCCGGATAGTGACTGGGTCGGTCAATACGGGGCCTCTGCGACACAGCCCACAACCACGCTTGACCCATTGACGGCGGTGGCGACACAGAACCTGCTCAACAACGACCGTTCGACAGTTGAGTTTGATGCAGGCCTGTCGCGGGATGCATCCGGCTATCTGACCGAGGACGATGCCGAATTCACATGGGTATTTGCCAATGGCGATGTGCGTACGGGCATCAAGGTTCTCTATGATTTTGGGGATGCGTCGGGTTTGCAGGAATACCAGCTGCAAGTCATGCATAATGATGGGCGCTCCAGCGTCATCGACCGCCATGCGCTTGTGGTGGGTGACAATATTGTCGAAACCAACTTTAATGACGGCTTGGAAGGCTGGGCTTCAAACACGCAAGATGCAACCGATGTTGCATTTGTCGACGGTTATTCCGGCAAAGGGCTCTATTTGGACGGTGTCTCTTCCGTCGCGTTTGAGCGCAACGTTGCCTTTCACGATTTGGCCGCCTTCACCTTCTCAACTCGGCTGAAGAAAACGGATGCTGACGGCTATGGTCACATTATGGATATGGCCAACAATATGAGCCTGTCGATTGATGCAAACGGCCATGTTTTGTTCGATCTTTACAATCAGGATGGCGATCACTTCCTCCTGAAAAGCGACACTGCGGTGATGCGCGACACCACCGATTGGCATCAAATCGATGTGACCTATAATAGCAGCCTGTCTCAATTGACGCTGTATGTTGATGGCACCGAAGTTGGCGAGATGTCCGCAAATGGTCTGACCCCGTCCTATTCCTATTGGGGCATGGTCTTGGGCACCAACCCCTGGCGCAAAGGGCTTGAAGCGGTTATTGATGATGTCGCCTTCCGCGCCGAAGCCCTGTCACCCGGCGCGATCGATGTCTCTGTCAGTGACGCCCCGGTGGTCGTGGAGCCCGAACCAATTGTTGCGGAACCTGTGGAGCTTCCAAGCGGGGGGATTATCGTTGAAACGGATTTCAGCGCTGGTCTGAATGGCTGGGCCTCCGATAATGTCGATGCAAGCGATGTGAGATTCGTGCAGGGCTATTCCGGCCAGGGTCTTTATCTGGATGGCAGTTCTGCCATCGCCTTGCAGCGCAGCACAGAATTCCACGATCTGGAAGAATTCACCTTCTCCATCCGGATCAAAAAGTCGGATGCGGACGGCCATGGCCATATCATGGATATGGGACACAATATGGGTCTCTCCATTGATAGCGATGGCTACGTGCTCTTTGATTTGACCACGCAATCAGGTGGTCTCCATGTGCTTGCCAGCGATAGCGCGGTGATGGACAACACCACCGACTGGCATCAAATCGACATAACCTATGACAGCAGACTGTCTGAATTGACGCTCTATGTTGACGGCGTCAACGTGGGTGAAATGTCAGCCGCTGGCCTGACCCCGTCCTTTGCCTATTGGGGCATGGTTCTGGGCACCAACCCATGGCGCGACGGGCTGGAAGGT
>ERZ1740067.176-NODE-176-length-53217-cov-22.851398_pt1 | contig 53217 bp, 40 predicted proteins | sample MGYA00581736_ERZ1740067 | MGnify/ENA primary metagenome ERZ1740067 (study PRJEB43018, sample SAMN04849236) | marine metagenome | isolation source: floating plastic debris | place: Pacific Ocean | collected 2008-08-27 | study: EMG produced TPA metagenomics... | reverse complement strand
GCGATCGCAACCGTCCCTTCTCCTTTACCATCGGCGTTGGCCAGGTAATCAAAGGCTGGGATGAGGGCGTGGCTAGCATGCGTGTAGGCGGCCGTCGTAAGCTCGTCATTCCTCCTGACCTAGGCTATGGTCCTCGGGGTGCAGGCGGCGTCATTCCTCCAAACGCCACACTCATCTTTGACGTAGAACTGATTCGCGTCGGTGGCTAACACCAACGGTTAAACAACTCCATACGTTCAAAGGGGGGCGCTACTAAACTCAGTAGCGCCCCCTTTTTGCTTAATTTAGCGTTCGAAATCCACCCACTCAGTCGATTCAGAAGCATTCAGGACCATCAAACATTACACAAATGCAAATACACCGCTATCCAAGGACAGATCAGCCGGTGAGTTGGTAAACGTAGCAATCAGCTCAGAAGCACCGTTGGCATTCAGATAATTTAGCCCCAGGCCTGATGCAGCTGAGGTCAGCGAATATTGACTGATGCTACCGTGAAGAATAATACGATCCTCCATCACATTCAAATCCGTGATCATGGCGTAATCCAAATCGCCACTCAGATGGCCAAAGCCATCATCGTAGTAAATTCCTAATTCATCCCCTAATACAAAAATATCGGCATCAGTACCACCGGTCAAAATGTCAATTTCGCCACGGCCACGGGTAGTTTCATCCGCACCAAAGATAATGTCATCACCGCTGCCACCGAGCACAATGTCATTACCGCTACCGGCACTGATAATATCATCGCCACTTTTCCCATACAGCTGATCGTTGGCAGCAAAGCCAATTAACACGTCGTTGCCATCCCCTGCAACAATTCGGTCTTCTCCTAAACCGCCTTGCAGAATATCGTCGGCTTCGGTGCCATAGTTCGTAAGACTAAAGGCATTATCTTGGATGATGGTAGTGTCAGTGTTGCGACGAATAATGTCCGCAAGCGTCGTTCCTCGAATAGCGTCTGCTTCAGGTATCGAGAGAGAGTTCTCAAAGTAAAAGCGATCACCATCGCGCAAGCGGATAAATTGATTCTGTAAAATAGTGGTTAGGGTCTCGCCAAGACTACCATCAAAGATAGGATCTTCAGCCAAGAAGCCAACAAACGCATCAATATTGTTGACCGATCCATAAAGTTCTTGCAGCGTTTGCTGTTTAGCAACATCAGACGTAATGTCACTAAAGCTGACCACCCGATTTAGCCCGTAGGTAGCCCTAACCGTATTGTAATCAGCAATCCCATTCAATCGCCCACGCTCAATATTGAGGGCAGCCAAATCACGAGCCGGTGCATTAGGGCCGTCACCAAACAAAAGACTGCGAACATCTTCTATCAGCCGATTATCAACTTCCTGACTCAGGGAAGACGCAACACCGCGAATCAGATCATCGATGCCCCTCGTTTGCAATAAGCTAATATCTGGAAAAAAGACGTCACTCAGGGTCAAATTCCCACCGGTACTAGCGCTGCCATCGAGCCCTAAAAGACTAATAGTCGAACTTAGCTGAGTGTGCCCCAAACGAAACGCAGCGGAGGAAAATACCCGTTCAATACCAGGGTTAATCAGAGGGTTATACCCTTGATAGGTAGGCAGCTCTCGGCCTAACAAACTAGGCAGATACTCATTGAACGTAATGTTTTGCATCTGGGCAATATTTAATTGCCTAGCCCGTTGAAAAATCTCTTCATCGGCCCAGTCGGGGTGAACTGTTGCCAACTCCGTTGCCAGACGGTTATGTTCCCTCACAAACAGGGTATGAATTGATGTCAGTGCAGCATTTTCATTTGCCCGGGCATCACCAGCCACAAAGAGCAGCCGCCCAGGGGCTCCAGCATTATCATTTGGCAAGTCCGAATCCGGTGAGAGAACCGGCAACAAGTTGCCCTCACTCACCCGTAATTGACCATTACTAAAGGTTCTCAGCTGTGTTGTCCGCTCAATCTCTGCACCGTACACGTTGGAACCATCGACAAATGCTGTAATTTCATTAGCAATCCGTCTGGGATTACTAGGACTCGTGCCAGTGCCAGGAACAAATTCAGAATCGCGTAATGAAATTACATTACCAGGGGTCAGTGCCGGATCATCAGCTGGTACCGGAATCACAACATTACGATTTTCGGCTGCTGCCACCTCGCGGGAGACTTCCGGAGAAAGACTAATATCATGATCTAGAAACTGTCCCCACACCCAAATCAGATTTGTCAGCCCACGGGGTTCGGGGGTATTTCCCACCTGCTGAGATAGGGCATTACTAATCACACGCGCATTGGGTCGATTTGGACCGGCTGGAGTGGAAAATCCGTCCCCATACTGCAAAGGCACGCTATCAACTAAATGACTACCCGCAGACCCAAACAGCGGGTTATTAATGTTGTTCCCCACACCATTAATTGGGCTACTCAAAGCAGAAGGCAGAGCACTATTTCCCAGAAAAGGATCAAAGGCTATGAGGATGTCATCATTAGAGAGCGTTTGGACCGACGTTGATAGGGAATATCTGCCCAGTGCACGATCTTCAAAGGATGTCACATGCACCAAGTAGTCAGTATTAGGCCGAGCAATAAACTCTAACGCCGCATTGGTAGAACTGCCGCTATCGTCATCAAAGGCAATTAGCTGGCCCGTATTAGCATCAATAATTTGTAAATAAGCATCGAAGTCATTGGAGGCTACAGAAAGACTCACTTGCTGATAAGGAGACAGGTTCGTCAGTAAATAACCATCATAAAAATGGTCGGGACGAAACGGGGTGATGGCATCGGTAACACTCAAAAAAGAGTCAACCGTTGTATTGGGGGCAAGATGGGTAGCTGGCGTAAGTAAGCCCTGGCTAACGTTAATGGTAAATTGCTCTTCTGCATTGGCGGCAAAGGTGGTGGCGCGCAGAATATAGTCTATGCCGGGTTGGGCCGTAAACTGCAGGCGTGCATTAGAGCCAGGACCGTCATCGTCATCAAATGCAACCACAGCACCTGTTTGTGCATTGATTATTTGCAGATAGGGATCGCCCTGACTCTCGCTGTCAAGGCCCACTTGAATGACTTCATTCGGTTGAATATCTAACAGGAGAAAATCTTGACGATAGGTATTCTGTCGTGTGGGATTCAATAAGTCTGTACTATCTACCGTACCGAACCAAATGGGGGCAAATAAGGTAGGAAGATCGGTAAAGTCAGCTGTAAGAATGTCAGACGTTATCAAGTTTTCCATAGTCTTTAGCGGGGCTGTAGGGAACCGAGGCAAATACCTTTTGTTCGGTGGTGCTTCCCTTACATGTCTTGCCTGACTACCTGAAGTTATTCGATCAGCTCTGAATATATTTTCTAAAATATATTCAGAGCCTTACGCAGATAACGCCGTTGCTGATTTAGGGTATGAACCGATCTGTCATACCAAATCCGGATTCATTAACCCCGATTAAACATTAGACAATTTTGTAGGGGCACCCACAAGGGAGTGCCCCTACAAAATTGGGTGCTATCAGACAAGATTTCGTATGAGATATGCGATGTAACGATGTTTACCGGATAAATACATACCGGGGAGCAGCGACACCCAGATAAAATATCCTGAGGATCAGGCCTATTTTTGAATCACGTCAAACCCCTGCTCCTCTAAAGTCGCCATGATTTTTTCCGTCTTCGAGAGTTCAGCAGACTCTTGATCAATAGCCTGTAGCAGTTCCTGCTTATCAGCGATCAGACTCTCTCCTTGAATATTCACACGATAGCGAATCGGTGAGAGAAAACTCTGAATTCCTAACTCTTGACATTGTAAATGCAGCTTACTCAATGCCACATGGGGATCAAACGCCATGGTCGGATCGTCATCTAACGTTTTGAGATAGCCCGTAAAGCCTAAAAACGCAATGCGATAGATGATTTCTTGGGTAAATTTTCCTTGAAAATAACCACCATGAACATCTCGTTTGCCCAGTGCGCCATCTACCGCTAGCAGAAAATAATCCCACCACCCCAACGCTTTTTTTCGATTGGCACGGGTGAGCAATCCTTTTGGCTTAGAATCTGATGCGCCTTGAAGAGACCAGGTAACGTCCTTATAGTCGGTACAGTCAAAGTAGGTGAAGAAATCAGCAATCGTCATGGTGGGTTGCTTTTGTTCTTTAGCGCTATTTGTTGTGTTAGGTTGACTTGCTGCAATGCGTTCTTGTAACAGCTTAGCTAACGTGTTGTACCCCACCGATCTAAAGCCGTTATAGGTAAGAAATAAATAATCCATCACCTTAGAAGGTGTGCGGGCAATGGTCTCCGCTAGGGATGATCCATCATATAGAAAATGGCCGTCTAAGTCAGATAGATTGATAATGCCGTAGTCCCTGGGGTCTTCATAGGTTGACTTGAGGGCAACATTACCGAGACGATATCCCATTTCTTCGCTACTGCTAGGAAAGGTAAAATAGTTGGCTGTGGCAGATGCAACGCGGAGGGCAAGATCTCCTTCGCTACTAAACAGATAAGACTCAGCAAACCGTCGTAACGAGGATGATAGGAAATTGGCTCGGCTGGACACAATGGTCAAGATTGGGATATCGGGAGACGTTAAGATGAGACGCTCTAGACGAAAAACAGACCCGACATCCGCTGGCGGTTGATTGCTAATAGAGCGCGAATCAAAGACATCGGAGAGGATGCGCACCACGTTGGTCACCACAAACCCTCCCATGCTATGGCCTAGAAAAGAGAGTTTTATTTTATGTTTAGCTTGTTGCCAAAATTTTGTTGCTTCCTCACAGGGATTCTCTCCATCGGGGCAAAGAACAGAGTCGTCCGAATTTTGCTGTTTTAACTCATCGGCTTTTAGATCCACCATAGCCCGATCAATTTGTCGGAGCACTTCGACAAGATCCAAAACTCCAAAATTTTGGGCTCGATAGCGATCGCGAAAATACACCACGATGCGCAGAATAATCAGCGTGGCGATAATGGTGAATAGACCTACAAATAAGACTAGTAGGAATGCGATCGCAAATCCTACCAACCCTTTATGAAAAGCCATTAGCTCTAAAAAGAGCAAAATCAAAGCGCCAACAAAGCCCGTCAACATTAAATCCCGTGGTAAGGGAGGTAAAGATTTAATCGCTTCTCCCAATCGTTGGGGCTCAATGTTTTCCGAGGGCCAGCGATAGCCAATAAACACCTGATTCCCTTGGCAAGGGATAGTAGCGTCATGGCGGTTAATGTACTGAAAAATATTTTTGTACCAGTCTCGAACAGAACTACGACCGCTGTTGTAACCATGCACAGCGATCATTAGCTCCGGATCGCTATGATCGCCATTCTGAGTACAAATATCGTAGAGATGACGGGCAATTTCTTGAACCCCCTGGGCTGAATTCTGCCGTTCCGACTCCTGAAGTTCTTTAGCATTTTCAATATTCGGGGGCGCACTACTCATGACAAAGTAGCCAGGAATCTTGCTCACATTAGAAGAGGGAGCCCCAATTTTGATTAATCGAACCTGGGCTGAATCTTGAGCTTTATCAATATCTTGATCGAGATACGGTACATCCTGAGGCGAGACCGTATCGTTAAAAATAAATTTCCTCAAAATAACGGGCAGCGGTTTATTGGCCATAGTGTCCCCCCTGACAGGATAGCTAGGTATAGCCACTCCACCAACGTTTACACAAGCGTTAATGAGAGCTGACCACATCCTTTGAACCTGACCAACCGTCACAGTCAGCCAGGATCATCAATGTAAGCTACAAAATACATTTGATATATTCCGCAGCTCCGTAGTTGAGCACTGCTGGGAGCTGCCGCACCAAACACGCCTACTGAATCCAAAGTTCGTATACCGACAGCAATATTTCCACCACAATCAGAATCACGATGTACCATTCCACCCGATGACTGCTGTCCTGTTGCAAAATCCCCAGGGCAGTTTCAACGCTACGGGAAATTAAGGCCAGTTTTTGCTCTAAAATCAGCAACCGCTCCCGCAGCTCATATTCATCTTCTAGACGCAAATAAAGGCGGTTGAGGTCAGGAAAGTCCCAAATTGGGTCAGGTTTATCGCCGACCTCCACAATGCCCAGCATTTTTTGCTGAATCAGCAGTGTCCCACCAATGTAGCGCAGTAGTTCCTTTTCTTTTGGGGGGCGCTCTTTAGGGTTTTGAATGGCCGTGGTAAAGGGTTTAATTTGATCAAATAGCCCAAACACTTTCTGTTCGTAATAATCTAGCACCACACTTTTCGCTAAGGCCTCCGCCACAATCTGTAAACGCTCGGCACTGCAGTCCCTGAGCCACAGCGTAGATTTCTCTAGGCGTTCTTTAGCTGTGGGATGAAAGGCCAATAGCAATTCTTCAAAGATGGGCTCGGTTGGGGGCTCTTTAATCCAGGGTGTGAGGGAATCTAAATAGTGCGCTTCTGCTGTCGCATCAAGATTAAAGACCACCACCACGCCATAGCGCAGCAGCACCGCACAGCCCGACTCACCCGCCTTGACAATCAGCGGATTTGTAGAGAGAGCCTCAGTCGTTTCCAATGTTTTCAGAATCAGACGCTCACCCACTAAATGGGCCCGGGCCACAATCCGATCGTCTGGTGACCACCCCAAAGGCACGGGCGATAGCTGGGGTACATCATTCCATTGGGATGGATTAAGATCGGCAGCTGGCGTGCTTAGGGAAACCATACAAAGGTAAAACTGTTGAGCATGGAAAGCTCTATGATACGCCTGCCCCCTGCCTTCATTGGTATCCCAGCAGTATATTATCTACTCCAGAAGCCTCTGCCGCTCATCCCCTAACATCCATCGCGAACATTCATCGCATCAATAGGGTCCAAACATAAAATTAGCGGGCGCAGACGGTTCATTAATATAGAAAAAATCATGAATCAATGTCAGTACCTCATCTTGATTCAAAAGGCCGTCTTGATTCACATCTAGATTCAGAAAAATAGAGGATGCATAGATCGGTAGCACATTAAAAATGGCCAATAGACTCATCCATTCCTGCTCACTAATATAGCCATCGTTATCTTGGTCAAAGGCGGCAAACAGCAACGTTACCAACGCAATCACTCGACTGACATACTGCTTCATGTCATCCAAGATTTGGTCGTAGTACATCAGCCATTCGTCTAAAGTAATGCTGGCATCCTGATTTTGATCGGCTGACTGACACAGGGATAGCCAGTCCTGATGTAGATGGGCCAAAATTTGCTCATCGTGGGGGGAAGCTTGCAGTCCTCGCCGCAGCTCTGCTAATCGCGTTGCTAGAGCCGTAAAATCCTCCTGCACCAGCACACCGTCATTATTAGCGTCATATAGCCGAAACAGCTTGGTTAACTTACGCGTCTGAATATCCGTCAGCATTGGCGAGCAGGCATAGGTCAGACGATTCTAAACGTTGACACACCATTTGTGGTGCGAATTTTCCTGGATATCTTAGCGATTGCCCTGGGAGGAGGATCATACTATTGACTTAGCGTCCTAACGGTTCAAGTACCCTATGACTGCCTCTAAAGCCACTGCCCCCGATACGCAACGGTCTGAACAACCAGCAAAAGACATTGGCATTCCAGAACGGTTGCTAAAGCATACGGTGCGGTACACCGACTATCGCGAGGTGAATCGGGAAGACCTCACCCCGATGATGCGGCACTATGCCGAGATGAAGGATGCTTATCCTTATGCCCTGCTGATGTATCGGGTAGGGGACTTTTTTGAGACGTTTTTTCAAGATGCGATCGCAATTGCCCGGGAGCTAGAACTCGTCCTCACCAGCAAAGACTCAGGTAAGGCCATCGGTAAGGTTCCCCTAGCCGGCATTCCCCACCATGCCCTCGACCGCTATTGCGCCCTACTGGTGGAAAAAGGCTTTGCCATCGCCATTTGCGATCAGGTAGAAGACCCGGCCCAGGCCCAGGGCCTCGTTAAGCGAGAAGTGACTCGGGTGATCACCCCTGGCACCATTCTCGAAGAGGGCATGTTAACGGCTAAACGCAACAACTTTTTAGCAGCTCTCGTCATCGCTGACAAACACTGGGGCTTAGCCCATGCCGATGTATCAACAGGAGAGTTCTTTACCACTCAAGGTAGTGCCATCGACCAGCTCGCCCAGGAGCTAATGCGGCTGCAGCCGGCCGAGGTGCTCGTACCCACTAACGCACCAGACCTAGGGGCGCTGCTACGACCAGGAGAAACATCCGACAAGTTACCAGACGGACTGCCCACCCAGTTTTGCTATACCTTTCGCTCCCAAACACCCTTTACCCAAGCCGAAGCCAAACAGCGACTGCTGCAAAGCTATCGCATCCGATCATTAGAGGGGTTTGGCTGTGAGCATTTGCCTTTGGCGGTGAGGGCCGCAGGCGGGTTGCTACATTATCTCGAAGATACACAAAAAGAGAGTCTTGCCCCCCTACAGCCCCTGTCGACCTACGCCACCACAGAATTTCTCGTTATTGATAACCAGACCCGTCGCAACTTAGAAATCACCCAAACCGTTCGGGATGGCGTCTTTCATGGGTCGCTACTCTGGGCCCTAGACAAAACCACCACCGCCATGGGCAGTCGAGCGCTGAGGCGCTGGTTGCTCCAGCCGCTGCTGAGCGTCGATAAGATTCAAGAACGCCAGGAGACCATTACTGAGCTGGTGGACAATGGCACCCTGCGGCAACAGCTGCAGCTAATCCTCAAGCAAATTTATGACCTGGAGCGGCTAGCTGGACGAGCGGGTTCGGGAACAGCAAACGGTCGGGACCTGGTAGCCATGGCCGAGTCTTTTGAGAAACTGCCGGACCTGGCGGCCCTCATGGCCCATGCCCAGTCACCCTATCTGATCAAGCTGCAGGACGTGCCACCCGAGCTAGAGCAGATGGGGAGGAAATTGCGATCGCACCTGGTGGACAGCCCACCCCTGTACCTCACCGATGGCGGCCTGATCCGCGAAGGCGTCAATGCCCACCTCGACGGTTTACGCGACCAGGTCAGCAGCGACCAGCGCTGGATTGCCAGTTTAGAGGTCAGCGAGCGAGAACGCACCGGCATTTCTAACTTAAAAGTGGGCTTTAACAAAGCCTTTGGCTATTACCTCAGCATCTCTCGAGCAAAAAGCAGCCAGGCCCCTGACAACTACATTCGCAAACAGACTCTCACCAACGAAGAGCGCTACATCACCCCTGAGCTCAAAGAACGCGAGGCCCGCATCCTCAATGCGAAGGATGAAATCAACCAAATTGAGTATGAGATTTTTCTTGAACTGCGAGACGATGTCGGTCACCATGCAGAGCTGATTCGCAAAGTTGCGGTCAACGTTGCGGCGGCGGATGTTCTCTGTGGGCTGGCTGAGATCGCCATTTACCAGGGGTACTGTCAACCGGAGATGGTCGCCAGCCGAAAACTTGCCATTGAATCAGGACGTCATCCGGTAGTAGAACAATCGCTACCGGCTGGATTTTTTGTCCCGAATTCCACAGAACTGGGTCACCCCCCATCCCAGGAAAAGGCGCAGACAGCTACCCCCGATTTAATTATTCTGACCGGGCCGAATGCCAGTGGGAAAAGCTGCTATCTGAGACAGGTGGGATTAATTCAGCTCATGGCCCAGGTGGGGAGCTTTGTACCAGCCAAGAGCGCAGTGTTGGGGGTGTGCGATCGCATCTTTACTCGAGTGGGGGCCGTCGACGACCTCGCAACCGGCCAATCCACCTTCATGGTGGAAATGAACGAAACCGCCAACATTCTGAACCACGCCACCCCCAGGTCTCTGGTACTACTAGACGAAATCGGGCGGGGCACAGCTACATTCGACGGACTGTCCATCGCCTGGGCCGTCGCCGAACATCTAGCCAGCGATATCCGAGCCAGAACCATATTTGCCACCCACTACCATGAGCTAAATGAACTCGCCTCGCTGCTCAAAAATGTGGCCAACTTCCAAGTCACCGTCAAAGAAATGCCAGACCAAATTATATTTTTGCACCAGGTTCAACCTGGGGGAGCGGATCGTTCCTATGGCATTGAAGCAGGTCGATTAGCCGGACTCCCTCCCAGTGTTATCAAACGAGCCCAGCAGGTCATGGGCCAAATTGAAAAACACAGTAAAATTGCCGTCGGTCTACGCAAAGGAGGCCCTGGCCAGTCACCTAAAAAAGCAAGAGTTCAAGAAGCCGACCCTAACTCACAACTCAATATCTTTGAGTAACCGCATCGTTCATAGAGTCAGAGATGTCGTTATTCGCAGGCAGGAGTCAAAGGATACGCGTTTACTGATCAACCAGTTGAATTTTACCCATGCTCAGCTGATCAAAAATGTGATGCACCTGCTCACGTTGCTTAGGTGTCAAATCTACAATAGACAGCAAAAACGATGACAGACGGACATAGTCCTTACGCGTTAGCTTATGGGTATTCCAAACCTGCTTTAAAATAATCTCTGGTGATCTTTCAGACTTTTTAGCAACGACCATGGGACGACTCTTGCGTTTAACTGACTGGCAATAACTGTAGATGTACTGCCATGATGCCTAGCAAATCATAATATTGGTCGCGCAAATGCGCGCAAATTACTCACTAAAAACGTGAAATGTTGGTGAGCGAGCAACGTATGATTACTAACGCTAGTAACACCGACTACTTACACGCCCATCTGGTCGCCCCAGGACAGGTCGCAACAAAGTTATATATAGACCAAGTGATCTTGATGATTATCCCGCATCTTATCACCCCCCATACAGAACCAGCATCTGGATTAGACAGCTTCAGCTGACTTTTTAAATAGGGGTGTCACCCAAACAGTAACAACGTGGGAGAGCAACCCCATGGGGCCAGCAAATAGGCACAGAGCAAGGGAGTGGCGCGTAAATAGTTGTTGCTCTTGACCCTGCAAATAAATCCAGCGACCGACAAAGAGATCCATCACCAAAAAGTGAACCCAGCCAGTGGTCATCACTTTCTCATCTGAAAATAGATCGGCCAGAACCGCTAGGGTCGGATTGGCGAAGTCTTCTAACTTATCGGGGTCAAGGCTAGCCACAAAGCAATAGACATAGAGCGCGGCCAAGACCACAAACGGAATATATGACGCCATGAGTTTTCGGGTGACGTCCCAATTAGGCAACAGCACCATCAGCGCCCAAAATGGCAGCACAAACAAATTTCCAAAGTTAAAAATATACTCAAAGATCATCGCTTTAACTGCCCACTTATCAAGAGATACATGAGTCATTGTAAAGCGATGATCTAGAAAATAGCCGTTGCGAACCTACGCCACTTCAGATAAACCGGATTCAGATAGGGCAATCAAAGCCGCATCACTCAGCACAGCGCCCCCGTCCTGGTCATACAATCTGGCCACCGCTCCGGTAAACCCGGCATTAAAGTCTAGGGCAACCTCATTACCTAGGAAATCGGTACGTTCATCCACATAGGAGAAATCATTGGGCAGTCTGGGACCACCCACCAGGGCACCGTACAACACATGTTCATTGGCTGCTAGGTCATTAATATCATTGGTTCCGGAGGCGGCCCGATGATGAATATACGCCGGGTAACTGTTACCCACTCCAGCCACATAGCTTTGTTGAGCCGGATTGTCGCCCAAAATATAGTCAATTTGACTCCGGGAAAACTGGTCGTACTGGCCTTCGGCAGCGTTCACCGTATCGCTGTAGATACCGGCCAGTAGGGCCGTATTGGCGCTATATCTTAGGGACCCCCACTGATCGAGCCAGGCCAAGCCCCCCTCGGTCTGCTCAATTCCCCCAGACACCCAGTTATTGAGCCAGGCTTCAACATCACTGCGATAGTTTTGACTATCCGTAATTTGAGCCAGCAAAATTCCGGTTCCGTAGGACTTATCATCCCAATTTTGAGTCCAGTCAATACCTAGATTTTGATAATTTGCCTGGGACTGAGCCAGGTATTGCTGTTCGCCTGTGGCTTTATATAGCCAAGCAGCGCCCCAGGACAGCTCGTCGGTATAACCACTCCAGGAATTGTAATAGTCTTGAGCCTGAGTAATACTCTCGGAGTAACGACCGCGATAGGTATCTGCAAACGTGTACAGCTGTTTGGCATTGACCAATAGTTCATCCGCATAAGCCGGATCAACATCACGAAAGACAATAGAGGCAGACGCCAACGCCGCCGCTGTTTCAGCAGCGAGATCCGAACCAGGGTTCTGGGGATCAATTTTGTAGGCAGGACGAGCGGTGGGCAGAGTCTCCGGTGCCCCCCAATAGTTATGATCGGTCGTCGGATCACCCACCTGACCATACAGAGCCTGGGTGTTTTGTCCATCGGTGATGTGGGCCTTTAGGAAATAATCGGTTCCCCATTTGATAGCCGCTAACAGTTCGTCGTATTGCCCGCTCTTTTCGTAAGCCTCTCGATATTCAATGGCTCCCCAGCTCAACATCGTGATGCTGGCAGCCATGGGGAAACCAAATTTGACATGATCGCCCGCGTCGTAATATCCCCCACTCAAGTCCACACCAACATCGGCACCATCATTCAGGGCAGAATCACCACGCCACGCAATGCGATTATTATCTGGCAAGTCTCCTGACCGCTGAGCTTCATAGAAGAGCAGTGATTTTTGCAACACCTCACCATAACTGACACCAGATTCTTCACCTGCGGAAGCAGACGGTTCCTCAGGGGATGGTTGTTCTACAACAGGTTCTTCTACGGCAGGTTGTTCAGCAACAGGCTCTTCAGTATAAGGTGGCTCGGCGGTAGGCTCTTCAACCGGAGACTCCTCCGCTGGGGGCTCTTCAGCAACGGGCTCATCGACTGGAGGCTCTTCAGTAGCTGGTTCTTCAGCAACGGGCTCATCGACTGGAGGCTCCTCCGCTGAGGGCTCTTCAGCAGCTGGTTTCTCAACTGGAGACTCTTCAGCTGGGGGCTCTTCAGTAGCTGGCTCTTCTGGTTCTTCTATCGCAGGCTTCTCCCCAACAGGCTCCTCAGCTGCAGGTTCTTCAGCAACCGGTTGATCAACGGGAGGTTCTTCAGCACTGGGCTCTTCAACGTCAGGTTGATCAACCGGTGTTGTCGGCAGATCAAGCGTTACTGACTCATCCGCTGCATCGCCGATGGGTAACTCATTGAAATAGTAGTTGCTGGGCTCATACACAGAGCTACCTTTGCCGTTGAGGCCAATGGTGATCGTATCACCCGGCACCAAGGTGCCATTCCAACTGGCGTTGCTAACTGTGTAAATATGGGTATTTTGCTCAACGCTGTGGCTAACAATCTCACCATGCCAAAGCTTTGAAATTTCAAACGGTGATTCAAATCGCAGCTGCCAGCCGTCTAGGGGCTCGGTACCGCTGTAGGTAAAACTTACATTGGCGGTAAAGCCTCCCCACCAGTCTTTTGCGATCGCAAAATCAACGGTATCAATCGCAGCGACTTGTTCAGCCACCACAGCTACCGGTGGGTCAGCCGCCTCATGGAACGAGGGAGCCGAAACAACACTCACCTGATGGACGTTAGCCGTAGCATTCCGGCCAACAAAGCCAAATTTAGTCTTCTCGCCAGGATCTAAACGAGAGTTCCAGTCTTCTGCCCTAATCGTGTAAAGATTACCCTCACGTTTAATAATCTCGCCGCCCCAAACCGTTTCTATATCAAAGGTGGTTTTGATTGTAAACAACCAATCATCAAGAACGTTAGAGCCAGTATTTTCAACGTGAACAAAGCCCACTAACCCTTTTCCCCAATCCTCAGACACCTCAAACGTTGTCTGCAAAGGACTGGTCAACGCAGCTGAGGGTTCAGAAACCGGTGTGTAAACAGGCGGGTCAGAGAGAACTGTCACCTGGTGCGTTTCGGCTGTGGCATTGTGACCAACAAAACCAAACTTAGCACTCTCACCAGGAGCTAGGCGCGAGTTCCAACGTTTTGGCGCGACGGTATAACGATTACCATCCTGCTTGAGGATCTCTCCTCCCCAAAGCGTCTCAATATCAAAGGTGGTTTCAATAGTCAGATCCCATGTTTGCAGAACCGTGGACCCACTATTTTCAACAGTGACGAAACCCACCAAGCCGTCTCCCCAATCTTGGGAAACTTCAAAGGTAGTGTGCATGATGCTATAGGCGTTCCAAAAACGGAATTGAAAGAAGTCTGAAAATTAATTTGTATAAGATGGCTGTCCCATCTCGTCCCCGATTTTTTGGTGATGCACTTAAAAACATATGCCCTTGTCCTGAGTATAGAGCTGACTCAGTGGAATTGAGGGATGGTCATAGGAGAAAATTCATCAAATCCGTAAAAAGACCTAATTAGTTTTATAGTGGGAACATTGTTGACAGATCAGCAGTCCACCACAGCTTCAAGCGATGGATCTATCGCTTATTTTGTTGTCAGATTTTATTTTTGGCTCAACATCTGTCAGTCTGGAACAGCGCTCGTATCAGGTTTAGAATAGATGTCAATGGATGTGGAATCGGCTCCAAGCTTTAGTGAGTTGTCATTGAGTGAGCCGGTGTTAAAGGCTTTAGAGGTGCTGGGCTATGAAAGTCCAACGCCAATTCAAGCACAGACAATTCCCCATGTGTTAGCGGGCGCAGACATTATTGGGCAAGCACAGACAGGCACGGGAAAGACAGCTGCCTTTGCCCTACCCCTCCTATCTCGTGTCGATATTAAGCAGCGCCTGCCACACACACTGGTGCTGACACCAACGCGAGAACTCGCCATCCAGGTAGCGGAAGCCTTTCAAAGCTACGCCTCTCAAATGAAAGGCTTCCATGTTCTGCCCCTCTATGGTGGACAGAGCTACAGTATTCAGCTACGCAAGCTGGAACGCTCGGTGCATATCGTTGTGGGCACACCGGGACGGGTGATGGACCATATGAAGCGCGGCACCCTCGATTTAAGTGCGCTACAGTGCCTGGTTCTAGATGAAGCCGATGAAATGCTACGCATGGGCTTTATTGACGATGTGGAATGGGTACTGGAAAAAACCCCTGATTCACGTCAGGTGGCTCTCTTCTCAGCAACTCTCCCTAAAGAAATTCGGCGCATTGCCCAGCGCCATCTCAATAGTCCGACTGAGGTCTTAATTAAGTCCAAAACATCCACTGCTGACACCATTCGACAGCGTTACTGGATGGTCAGTGGCTATCACAAGCTAGATGCCCTAACCCGGATTTTAGAGACAGAAACCTTTGACGGCATGATCGTGTTTGTTCGGACACGCATAGCAACCGTAGAGCTGGCGGAAAAACTGGAAGCTCGCGGTTATGAAACCGCACCGTTAAGCGGTGATATTTCTCAAATCCAGAGGGAACGAACCGTCGAACAGCTCAAATCGGGCAAGTTAGATATCGTCGTGGCAACAGACGTCGCTGCTCGAGGGTTAGATGTGGAGCGCATCAGTCATGTCATTAACTACGACATGCCCTACGACACCGAAACCTATGTCCACCGAGTCGGGCGTACGGGTCGAGCCGGACGCAACGGTGAGGCAATTTTATTTGTAGCTCCCCGTGAGCGACGGTTGCTGTATGCCATTGAACGAGCAACTAAACAAAAAATAGCCAAAATGGAGATGCCGACCACTGAGATGGTCAACAACAAACGCATCGCCCGATTTAAACAGCAGATTACGGACACTCTGGCTGAAGAAAACTTAGAATTTTTCACCAACCTGATAGAACAGTATGAGCAGGAACATAATGTGCCTGCCATCGAGCTGGCCGCCGCCCTGGCTAAGCTCGTTCAGGGAGATGAACCCCTGCTGCTGGTAGAGCGCAAACGTTCACGCCCGGAACGGAACGGTGATCGACGAGAACGCCCCCAGCGAAAAGATCGCAAAGCATCCCCTCCAGAGCAGGGTATGGGGCGCTACCGGATCGAAGTGGGTCATCGCCACCGGGTCAAGCCTGGCCATATTGTGGGTGCGATCGCAAACGAAAGTGGGTTAGAAAGTCGCTACATTGGCCGCATCAATATTTACGACAGCCATAGCACCGTAGATTTACCCGAGGGGATGCCGAAGGAAATGATCCGTCACCTCAAAAAAGTTTCCATCTCCGGTCAGCCCCTGCGCATCGCTAAGGTGGACGGGGACCTAACCGGCAAAGGCAGCGGCAAACAACGACCCAAGAGTAAGCCCAAAAGAGTTTAATCAGTAGATATCCTCGTCTAGCCAAATCGTTGTTGATACTCAGCCTCAGTCAAAATATCCCTAGGGTCGTCAATACGATCCAGGAAAACCATCCCTTGCAGATGATCGTATTCGTGTTGAAAAATGCGGGCGACAAAGTCCTGCAGATAGTGCCGATGTACCTGACCGTAGCGATCTTGGTAGGCCACCTCAATTTCCCGATAGCGGGGGACCAATCCCCGTCTACCGGGCACACTCAAACAGCCTTCCCACCCCCGAACCAGATCATCACTGTGGCTAAGAATGTGGGGATTGATCATAGCCGTAGGCTCCATGGTTGGGGCCTGGGGATAGCGCGGGTTTGGTCGCGATGCCACGATAAAAAGCTGTAGACCTAAGGCCACTTGGGGAGCGGCAATACCAACACCGTTTTTTGCAGCTGCAGTCGTCAACAGGTCATCAATAACTCGCTGCAGCTGCGGATCGTCGACAGGGTGAACGGGCTGGGCTTGCGATCTCAGCCGCCCATCCCCTAATTCAATCACCGAACGGATCTCACCCATCATGGCTATCGCCGCTGCTGAGGCAGGGCCTTAGTCTCCACATCCAAATTTACCTGACGCCCGCCCCGGTCTATGTTGAGAGCAATCACATCACCGACACCAACGTCCTGAACAATTTGCTGGACCTGCTCAGCGTCTTTAATAGTGTTACCGTTCATCGAAACAATCACATCACCAACTTCCAGACCGGCTTGAACAGCTGGAGAATTCCTCAGGAGACCTAAAATGACCACACCCTCATCCACCGACAATCGCACGTCATTGCGGGGATCTCCATTGAGCTGCTGGCGTAGATCAGCAGTCAGCGTCTGCATCTGAATACCCAGGTAAGCGTGATCCACCCGCCCCTTTTCCAGCAATTCTTGAGCAAGACGCTGGGCTGAATTAATCGGAATCGCAAACCCTAACCCTTGGGCTCCACCAATGATGGCGGTATTGATACCAATGACTTCGCCTCGCTCATTGAGTAAGGGCCCCCCTGAATTACCCGGATTAATGGCCGCGTCAGTTTGAATAAATTGAACCCGTTTATCCGGCACCCTAATTTGGGCGCTAGTACGCCCAGTGGCACTAATAATACCGGCAGTCACCGTGCTGTCTAACCCAAGGGGATTACCAATGGCAATGGCCCATTCCCCTGGGCGCAGCTGTTCAGAATTACCTAGGGTCACAGTCGGCAAACCCTGGGCGTCCACTTGAATCACCGCCACATCCGTCAGCGGATCTTCTCCCACAACCTCTCCTTTAAATTCACGGCCATCTTTGAGGGTGACGGTTACCGTATCTGCACCTTCTACCACATGGGCATTGGTCCAAATGAGACCATCTGCCTTCACCACAAAGCCAGAGCCCTGTCCCCGCTCTACACGGGTGGATGGCTGCTCTCCCATAGCCCCAAAAAAATCTCGGAAGAACGGATCATTAAACACTCCAGGGCGCTGCGCCACCGTCCGTGATGAATCAATGCGGACCACCGCCGGCCCCACCTGATCGGCCACCGAAGCAATAAAGCTACTGTCTGTGAGCAAACGCCCAGACCCCGATGACGGCGACTGGGCCGTTGTCGGCACAAGTCGTGCTGTCGTGAGTACTGCTGCCGTTGTACTGCATACGGCAATAAAGCCATAGGTTACTAACGACTTAGCAAACCGAAGTGTGGAAGGACGTAGGTTAGGCATGGGTTTTGTGATGGATCGCAAAAAGGAGAACGCGGTTGCAATCGATGATGCATGGGTCGATTGCGAGCCAGATTAGGGGTAGTTATTTGGGGCTTTTAGAAAACCATTCACTGCCCTTGCTCATCTGACCGATGCCATGGGAGTCAGGCATCTAATAACATCAGCCTCTATTGTAATTTGCTAACCGGATTCAGAGGGTCCGGAGAGTCACTTCTTGCGATCGCACAGTCGCGACCTCAACCGCTCGTCCTCCCCTCAGCTATTGCACCTAATTCAACTAGTGTGAAAACGGCTCAACGATAAAACTTGCTAAAGGTTCAGAAAAAATAAGCCCATACATCCTTTAAAGATAATTACGTACACCTTCTAAATCAGTATGATGTGCATTCTGGATATGTGAGCAACAACAGGTTAGTGTATTAGGGCTAAGTAGTTTTCATCATTCTAAGCAGTTATACCTACGTATTCAAATAATTTCGAGCCTGGTACGGGCCATATCCAACCTTGGATGCTAAGGAAAAAACCCTTAATCGCCGTCCGCTTTAAGTCAGGTGTGCATCCCTAGTCCATGTTGATTTAGTTGTAATTTCACCTTAGAGTAGGCAGACAAATCAATCAAAATCGTTGCTTTAGACCATCCTAAAAACGGCTCCATCGGTTGAGTCAGTTTTGGAACCGTCATCGTTAGGATCCAGCGACCGTATAGTTTCGTTGGCATGTTTGCATGTTAATGAGGCTTACAGCCTTCGATCCCAGAGAACTAATTTAGTCCTGCAGCAACACCATCACTCCTTAGCGTGAGTCATGGTGACTGTTGAGGCATCCATCCTTGTCATGGTCAAAAAATAGTTTAGACCTGAACTAGGGAATGTATCGATTGTTAGGGCAGAGTGTGCTCACCTTTAGCCGGAGGGTTAGTTGTGGACAAAGTAGACGGTCTTTGGAATGACGTTCTTGATAAACTTCAGGACCAACTCAGCGGACCCACGTTTGAAACGTGGATTAAGCCAACGCGACTACAAACCTTAGCTGATAGCACCCTGACCATCTCCACGCCCAATCCCTTCGCTCGCAACTGGGTTCAGAAGCACTACATTCAGGTCATTTCTGACGTCGCCCAAGAACTTCTAGGCCACGACATTAATGTGGTTGTCACCGTTAGTGAAAGTGCAAATAGTGGTGCTGACGGTCCAGGCGAAGCAGTTGCATGGGCACCCTCCCAGGTCACAGAGCGCAACAGCGCCCAAAAATCCAGCACCCCTGATCTCAATCCAAAGGCGGTTTTTTCACGCTTCGTTGTCGGCGCCAACAACCGCATGGCCCATGCCGCCGCCCTAGCAGTTGCGGAATCCCCAGGGCGAGAATTTAATCCCCTGTTTTTGTGTGGTGGCGTTGGTTTAGGCAAAACCCACCTCATGCAATCCATCGGACACTATCGTCTAGATATCGACACCAGTGCCCGCATTGCCTACGTTTCCACAGAGCAATTTACTAACGATTTAATTACAGCTATCCGCCGCGATAGCATGCAGCGCTTTCGCGAACAGTACCGTGAGGTGGATATCATCCTGGTGGACGATATTCAGTTTATTGAAGGCAAGGAATATACCCAAGAGGAATTCTTTCACACCTTCAATACACTCCATGAAGCGGGCAAGCAGATTGTCCTAGCCTCTGACCGCCCCCCCAATAAAATCCCTAGGCTCCAAGAACGGCTATGTTCAAGGTTCTCCATGGGGCTGATTGCCGATATTCAATCACCCGACTTTGAAACTCGCATGGCGATTCTGCAAAAGAAAGCTGAGTATGAAAGTGTCACCCTCAGCCGAGACGTCACGGAGTATATCGCGGCGGGCTACACTTCTAATATTAGAGAGTTGGAGGGCGCTCTGATTCGCGCCATTGCCTACACATCTATCTCGGGTCTACCCATGACCATCGAAAACCTCAAGCCAGTGCTCGATGCACCGGCAGGAAAGATCGATGCATCGCCCAAATCGGTACTCGATATTATTTCTGAGGTCTTTAGTGTCCCGATCGATGACCTTAAGAGCAACTCCCGGCGTCGCGAGATCAGCCAGGCTCGACAAATTGGCATGTATCTCCTCAGGCAGCATACGGACCTTAGCCTGCCAAAAATTGGAGAGGTCTTTGGTGGAAAAGACCATACAACCGTGCTTTACAGCTGTGACAAAATTGCTCAGCTCGTCAAGAAGGACTTGAACATGGCACAGACGATTCGTGAACTTAGCGATCGCATCAGCCTTAGCAATAATTCCAATTAGACATCGCACCGCAAATAAGTAAACACAGATAAATACTAGGAACGTTTTTTACAGAATCGAGCCTATTGTTTACCTGTGGAAAAATAGTACTGCAGAACCATTTTGCATTAGGCATCATAGGCTCGAGTCCTTGAGCAATATTAAGTTTGGTGCCAATCAACGAGGGGGTCAGCTTGTGGAAAACCCCATTTTATCTGTGGAAAAATTGGGGATTAGTTGGGGAGAAGAAAAGGGGCTATGGGGAAAAAGATTTCAACCTGAGGATTCATGTGGAAAACGTCCTTAGATATCCACATTTTTTCCACATGCTTGAATAGATTCACAATGCAGATCTTGTAAGGGATGCAATCATGTTTTCCACAGTTTCCACAGGCCCTACTACTACTATTGTTTAAATCTAATAATAGATAGATCTAGAGAATAGATCATCAAAACTTGTATAAAACAAAGGCTTTCCATCCTTCTTCCAGGGTGTTACGATTGGCCAGCATTCTTGATATTGATATGTCAGTTATAAAGTTCGTGTGCTCCCAGGGTGATCTCAACACACACCTTTCCATCGTCAGTCGAGCCGTCCCTTCCAGGCCCAACAAACCTGTATTGGCCAATATTTTGGTCAAGGTTGATGACGACACACAACGCATAACCCTGACCAGTTTTGATGAAACCCTAGGGATTCAGACCAGCTTCTCAGCCCATGTTGAGGCAGGGGGTGTTCTGACCGTACCAGCAAAATTGCTGGGGGATATTGTGGCGAAACTACCGCCAGAGGATTTAGATTTTAGCCAGTCAGCAACTGAAACAGTGATTACGCTTACCTGCTCTGCTGGTGAGTATCAGGTTCGTGGCATGGACGCTACCGATTATCCAAATCTACCCTTGGTGGAAGATGGGCAAGTGGCCAGTGTTTCGGCCGATTCTATTCTAGAGGGATTACGTGGGTCTTTATTTGCGACCAGTTCTGATGAAACTAAGCAAGTATTAACTGGAGTGCATGTGGTGGCAGAACCAGAAACCCTAGAATTTGCCGCTACAGATGGTCATCGATTAGCTGTGGTTCAAAGTGCTGATGATTCTGGCATTGATCTGGCTATCAACGTGACCGTTCCCGGGAAAGCACTGCGAGAATTAGAGCGACTGCTACAGGCCTATCAAGGAACAGCACCCATCGCCCTTAGATTTGATCCTACCCAGGTTGTGTTTGAACTAGGTCATCAGCGCATTACTACCCGGCTGCTAGAAGGCGCCTATCCTAACTACCGACAGCTGATTCCCCCAAAGTTTGAGCGTCAGCTGACGGTTGATCGAAAGCAGCTGATGGCTGCATTAGAGCGTATTGGTGTGTTGGCCGATCAGCGAAACAACATCGTTAAGCTGTCCATCTCAGGTAAAGGACAGACGCTGGCACTTTCAGTTGAGGCTCAAGAAGTTGGGAGTGGTCGTGAGGAAATGTCTGCCCAGGTCACAGGGGACGATCTAGACATTGCGTTTAATGTGCGTTACCTGCTTGAGGGGCTGCGGGCGTTACCGAGTTCTGAGATTCAGTTGCAGTGTAGCTCGGCGACAAGTCCGGCCATTCTGACGCCTGTGAGTGGATTACAGATGACCTACCTTGTCATGCCTGTGCAAATTCGCAGTTAAGTATTGGCTAAAAATTCAAAGAAAATTCATCTAAAAGTTCGCACTCTAGTACAAAGTAAGGCACTCTAATAAGAGTGTCAGCGACCGAGATGAGGATTGAATTATGGAATTGGTAATGGCAACAATTGTATTTGGGACTGTCCTAGTTCTTTTCAGCCGTGATGTGCTGAGTGATTAGAATTAAACGATATATAAAGTCTTAGTTGAATGCTTGTGCTGCTTTTACCTTAGATATTTCTAATCTGCGGTGCCAAAAAAATCAATACGATAATCAGTAATTTTAAGACCCGTCCTCTGTTCCACGTCTTGAATCAGGGTTTTGGGTAATTCAACATCTATATCAATTATTTTCTGTGTGTCCAAACAGTTCACATGACTGTGGGAGCTATTTAGATGGCCATATAATCGACCATCTGAACGTTCAACGCATTCAATAATGCCCTGATCAAAAAGTGCTTCAAGGTTTTGATAAACGGAAGTATGACCGATCTTTTTGTCGCGCTGATTGAGTTGATCATAGATTTCGCGGGCAGATAAATGCTCTTGCACGTCCCACAGTAGCTCTAGTATGTAGCGGCGTTGGCGACTCAGTCGCATACCTAAAGCTTGGCAGCGCTCGATTGCGTCTGACAGCGATGAAATGGGAGAAGATGGAGAGTGCATGATATTGACATGATCCGCCGACATCAAACTCACTCTAGCTTGCTTTTTTTATTGTTGTCTATCGTCCAAGACAAACCCTCGCTGATGCATAGGGTTGACTAGCTGCGAATTTTGACGTCATCGGTTTGCAGGATCACCTTTGCCTGAGGTCGTTCTTTGGTGACAGGGGTTGGTGCTTTAGATAGTTCAGTATCCGGTATCGGCGTGACTGCCACTGGTTCGATCTGGCTATCGTGCGGTGTGATGTCAGCCACATTAAACTCAATCGCAGCCATTTGGGGAGATAACGGGCTGCCTTTATCCGTTTCCTCTGCTTGTGGTTTTTTGCTGACAGGCAAAGGTTGGGAGGATGGAGGAGCTATGGCTACAGCTGTGGTCTCTAAGCTATCGATGGGAGGTTTGTCTGTGATGTCTCGTTGCGCTTGATAGTGGTCAAAGGCTTGGGTAATGGCCTGATGACGCCTGTTTTGATCCCGTTGAATACTGGATAATGTGTTGCCCAAACCAGGTGCATTCCAGCGCTGTGTTTCAGGATCGAGATAGGCATGGGTTCGTGCCCAGACAATGGCCCGATCATTCTTTAAACCTTTCTGCCTGGCTTGGGCTAACCGGTCAATATAGCCGCCACGTTCTAGCGCCGCTCTAGGGGATTGATTGGCTAAATCTAGGGCATTTAAGACTTCGCCCAAAGACATGGATAAGTCTGCTTGAGTGGCTTGCTGTTCAAGGGTTTTACCTTGTCTTTGTAGGCGCTGTAGCTGCTTGCTATCTGCTTCTTTGGGGGAGCTAGCACCATGTTGGTACGAGAATGTCCCCATATTCCAGACACCATTGCCAGGGTCCGTGTGACCGTAGTAAGCACGGGTGGGTTGACCACTGGGTGTGCGAGTTCCTTCGGCACTGCCAATTACCCTGGCAACTAAAGAGTTGGAGCCGCCTTCATAAATCCATGGGGGCAGGGTGGGTGACGGCTCAGAAGCAGCGGTTTGCGCAGGGATAGGCGCAACAGCGGCAGCGTTGGTTGGTGTAAAGCTCAGACCAACATCATCCTGGGCGACTTCTATTGGTGCGGTTAAGGGCGAATTGCTGGGAGGTATTATCCGGGTGGAGGGTAATGCCTCTAGAGGCGGTGGGGCTAGTATCCGAGTCGATGCGATGACATTGGCCGGTAACGTTTGCTTTGACTGAACTGCTCTAGTGGGAGGCTGACTAGCCTGAATAGGAATGGGTAATGGCCTATGAGTTGGAACCTCGGCTAGTGGTGGGTTCTCAGGTTCAGATGCAATGGACTGCAGACCCTCCTGATCTTTGGCTGGAGTTTCTGACGCCATAGGAGATGGCGCTGCTGTTAGATCAAAGCTCACCCCCATGGCCTGGGCCGGACGATGACAGAGGGCTGTAACTAATAGGGAAAAGGCAAATAGATGGCGAAGCTGAAGGTGTGGCATGGTACTCAAAATTGCACAGCGGCAATAAGAAAACAGATGAAAACAGTCAACTAATTAATTGAGTTTTCTGGTGGGGCTGGCTGGGGCGATAGCTTGTTCTTGATCGCTTTTCTTTTTTTCGGGTCCGTTGCGACGTTTAGAAATAGAGCGTTCTAACACTCCTGTTGAGGGTTCAACAATAATCCAGGTGCCGTCGGGTTGGCGACGCAGCGTGGCAAATTGTATGTGTTTGCCACCACCCATCTTTTGTCCGGCTTTGACCGTTCCGAATTTGGGCCGCTTGAGACCACAGAACCTAAATAAATAGGCAGGTACCTCGGGGGTTGAATAAATAACACATTGGTCGATCGTGCTAGGCTCAACTTTGCCTGGAAAAGGGACCCGCAGGGGTTGATGATTAAGCTGAATTGAAATGTCACCCAAGCTACCAACGACAAGGTGTTCTCCGATCAGATCTCCCGGTTCTAATTCCCACTCTTGTTGAATATTAATAGCTCGCTGGGGCGGAAGAGTTTGGGGTTGACAACTGCTTAAGGCAAGTCCCAAGAACAGAATCCACTTTTTAGCCAGAAGCCTACTCAAAGCTGAAACGATAGCCGGCATACTCGTCATTTTCGTACAGAATTACAAGGGTGGTACCAGGATCAAACGCCAGGGGATATGCTTCTCGTTCTGCGTCAACCCCAGACCGAACCTTGAGGGTAGGTAGCTGGCAGTAGGGCTCGCTGACAATCTGCCGCACCCGTGTTTTGGCATCCCGTTCCGGAATAGTCAGTAGTGTTGCCAACTGTTCACGAGACAGCTTTGCATCATTGCTAACAACGGCGTTGCAATCGGATTGTTGACTGAAGGTTGGTGTGGATGACAAGACTGTTTTAATCCCGTCGAAATCAAACAGCAGTGCTACTAGAATCATGGTTAGGCTAGCGGCCACTAACGGTTTTGAGCCGAGTCTTTGGGAATGTGGGCGTGGAGGAGTGTTTTGCGGAAAAACCATGGAAAAACCTCTCTACAGAGAATGAACAGATGGAGATAATTCAAACGTTAAAATCAGTTGAACTAAAGTTAGGAGAATGTATAGAAGCTCTGATATCTAGTTAGTGTGAGACTTTTTTGGGGGTTATGAAAAACGGCCACCCATCAGTAACCCAACAATGATCATGAGGGTTCGATATCCTAATACTGGATTAGGGCGAGGGCTAAATAGGGCGCGATAGAGACTGAAGATAATGCTAGCGATGAGCATAAATGCCATGGGGGTCCATAAAGCCGGATAAAACTGGAAAAGCTGGTTGAGGAGAATACGGGCGATGGCCGCCCCAACGCAACAAATGGATGCATCGGCAAGGGTGAAATGGGAGGCGCGGGATGGTCGCGAGATGACTGGAACATAACGCTCAATCCATCGTTGGATAGTGTGGGACACCAGTTGGTAAAAATGGATGAGATCGTCTAATAGACCACTGGTGGATTGTTCTTCGTAGGGACTTTGATCTAGGCCAACAATGGTTTCTTGAGGGTTTGTGGTGTGTTTAAACAATTGCGATCGCACCCTCAATCTTTCTGCATTAGACGTCGCATCATGCTCAGCTTGATGAAAATCGACCCTGTGGTACGACAAGTTTAAATATCCAGCGCTATCACGCTGAATCGTTGGAATCTGAAGCGTTTGGCATTTGTCTAAGAAGTGGGCAATGTCATCGACGTCAGGCGATGCCCCCGGCTGAATTTGCTGGGTCAGACTGTCCCCTAATGCCTTGAGTCGGTATAGCGCCTGCTGCTGTTGCTGGGCTAAATGGTTAACGGTGGCCAGGGCGGCATCAAATTGTTGCAGACTTGAACTAGCCAGAGTCGATGCTGGGTTTGGTCTTGTTGTACTAGACGGTTGAATCGGGGTCGAGCGCTGCCGCAGGGTTTCAATAGCCGTTGTCACTTGGGCAAGGTTGGGTGAGGGGGCTGACCGTGACTGTCCCCAAGGGGCCGCTATGGGTTCTGGAGGAGACTCCTTAAGGGTCTGAAGCTTTTGCCGGATAGTCTGAAGTTCCATATCTAAATCGCTCATAGTGCAGCAGAGGGAGGATCAAGCAGAACATATGATCTATTATTAATACAAATGTACCATATATATTGTGGAAATGCTCAGCGTTTAAGTTGATTTTTGGCTTAGATTTCCTAACTGTGAGATTTATGGATTTGACTAATGTCAATTGGGTCTGAATATCACAGGTAGTCAGGCTGCAGGCTCGCTTTTTAAGCCGTTTATGGCAGCTTAGGAAGCCCATAGGCCCTAGGTAAATGTGTTGAGATGCCAAGTGTTTATTTTCCTGGTGGGTTGGGTAGTTAGCCCCTGTAATATCCGGGAACTCATTTTTATAGTTAAGGCAAGAACGATCCTCACACCCATTGCCCCGGCCAAGGCCGGGGCATTTTTGATCCATTTGATCCAATGGGTTTAATCCAACTGCATCCTCAGAACAATGCATCAGTTCCTTGGACGTCAAAGTCCTGGGCAATTATTGCTCTGTTAGATGTGGTCTGCCGGGTTGCTCCATGGTTATATCTAAAGGCCTTAACTTTCACCAGTTAATCTGATGGACAATCGACGAATATAGCCGTTGGTTGCTATAGATAACAGATTGCTTAGTTTTGGCGGATACATCTACCATGCTTGAATTTATAACGTTGCCCGATGCCCTACCTCCAGTTGCTCCGTACTCCCATGCTGTTAGGGCCGGGGACTTTCTCTTTGTGACCGGTCAGCTGGCCGAAGATCCCGGTTCTGGAGAGGTTTTAAAGCTAGATATTGAAGCACAAACGCGTCAGGTGATGGAGAACCTGCAACGAGTGTTGACCCATGCGGGGACTCGGTTTGAAAATGTTGTGATGGTACGGATTTTTGTTACAGATTTTCGTTACTACGAGACTGTTAATCAGGTCTATGCCTCTTTCTTTGATCAGACTCGATTGCCCAGTCGAACCACGGTGGGCATAACGGCATTAGCTGGGTATGGCAATGTTGAAATAGATCTAATTGTTTACTGTGGTGATTAGGGGGCGAGTACGTTCACGGCGTTTCTACCACAGACACTAGATCTTATGGGTATAGTTGCTGGAGATGGCATTTGATGTCGTGATGTCAGCGACTAAGGAAAGATTTATGCACGTTTTTGCTGTGATCGCCCGTAAGTATGGACAACGGTTCTTGTCGGCAATCGGTCTCTCTTTAATCATGGCCAGTCCCCTGGCGGCAGCCCCGAGCCGCATAGACCAGACTGAGCGTTGTGATGTGTTAGTTGTAGGTGGTGGTTTAGCTGGTGTAGCCACCGCCTATGAAAGCTTGCTTGCGGGGCGTACGGTCTGTTTGACAGAGATGACCGATTGGCTTGGGGGGCAGCTGACGTCCCAGGGAACGACGGCGCTAGATGAGGCTCGAATGCAGCGTCAGTTACAGTTTTATGCGGCGGGTTATAAGGAGCTGCGGCAGCGTGTTCTAGATCATTATGGTCGGCAAAATCCGGGGGATTGTTGGGTGAGTGCCGTGTGCTTTTTACCCGCCGATGCCCACGATATTTTGGTGGATATGCTGGAGCAGGCTGCCCGTGACGGGGATGGGCAGCTCAAGTGGTTTCCGTCTACCGTGGTGAAAGAGGTGGATGTGCAAGGTGCGATGATTGGCGGTGCGATCGCAATCCAACACAGACCTGCACCAGGCACCCCACCTCTAAATACTGAGCCCCTATCCGCTTTTTTAGAAGACGCCTACCGCTATGAAGACTCGGAGCGGCTGAGCAAACAAATCATTCGCTTTCAGCCCAGCGGTCATGAAGGCCCAGCTGACTGGTACGTAGTCGAAGCCACAGAAACCGGTGAAGTCATTGCCCTGTCTGGTGTGCCCTATCGCCTCGGGTTAGACCCCAAATCCTATTTAAATCCGTCATCTCCTACCTTCACAGGGGATGCCTACTGCACCCAGGGCTTTACCTATACCTTTGCCATGGAGCGCACCGAGTCGCCCCAACCGGCCGAGAGACCCTCCTATTACGACATTTATGCGCCCTACTTTAGTTTTGAGCGTGAGCGTGAGAATACCAACTACATTGATTTTGTCTTTACCTACCGACGTCTGCTGGCTCCAGGAAAACGGCCTGAAAAGCGTATTTTTGGGGTGAGCGATATTAAACCCGGCGATATCTCCATGCAAAATTGGACCTGGGGTAATGACTATCGACCCGGTACATCGGTTGATAATTTGATCTATTCCCACGATCAGCTATTGGCAACGGGGCAGTTAGAGCCTGGGGGCTGGCTAGGTGGTTTGCGAGTAGATACCTTACGACGGGGTGAAGAAAATGCCTTTAGCTATTACTACTGGCTGATTGCTGGTTTAACCGATTCGCAGCTAGGGTATGGCATCAAAGACGTCGATTTGCGCCATCGCTTCCTAACCGGTTTTGATGCCCCCATGAATACGGCCCATGGCCTGTCCAAGCATCCCTATATTCGTGAAGGACGGCGGATTGTGGGGCGTCCGGCCTATGGTCATCCTGAGGGATTTATGATCAATGAAATTGATATTTCCCGCGTTGACTATAACGATGAGTACTATCAAACCCAGCTGCCCGACAGCATGTATCTGTCGTTGCGGCGGGCGTTAGCCGGTCTAGAAACCACCGCTGCCATCGATGCGGATAAAAACGCAGCCGATATTCCCCGTCGTACCCGCTCCACGATTTTTCCAGACTCTGTGGGCATCGCCCAATATGCCATCGATTTCCATCCCTGCATGGAGCAGTCACCGCCGGAGCTACCGGGTAATACTGAGCGGGCGGGTGTTCGCCGAGCCCATGGCCAGAGCTACCCCGGTCAGATTCCTCTGCGGGCGATGATTCCTCAAAACATTGACAATCTTTTAGTTGCTAGCAAAAGTATCGCCACCAGTACGATTGCTGCGGCTGCCTATCGGGTTCATTCCTTTGAATGGTCAACGGGGATTGCTGCGGGCGCAACCATTGACTATGCCTTAGATAATCAGCTGTTGCCCTATACCCTGGTGGATGATTTACCTAGACCAGAACCTGGGCTATCAGAATTACAGCAGCGTATTCAATCACGCGGCAATCCGACGGCCTTTCCTGACACCTCTATCTTTAATTTGGATTGGGAAGACTGGCGGGTTTGGTAGGTAGTAATAGGTTTGAGTTTTGAATGATTCGTCAAGACAGGTGCGCTGTTGCTCAACTCCAATGCGACATTCAAAACTCAAAACCTGCTGCTTACACGGCGTAGCTGCTGATGATTTGAGCTAGGTCAGGAACCGCTGCTTCTACGTCGTTCTTAACCGACTTACGAAGTTTTTTGTAAGTTGCGCTAACCACGCCATTATTGGTGGTTTGGATACGGGCATCGGTCACACTGAGGATGCTGTCGGCGGTGCGATCGCTATGCTCGCTCAAATACTTGACTGGGTCGCCTGTTTCAGCGCCCTCTTTCCACATGGGGTCAAGTGCTTTGCAGGCATCTGGGAGTAGCCTGTTTATGGCACCAGGAATATATCCGGCCCCAATCCCTTTGATTACGCTATAGGCAGTCTTCATCGCCATACCAGCTAGACCACCCTTAGCGGCTACCTGTTTATCAATTAATTTGGCACAGTCAGCGGCAATATTAGCCCGTACGGCCTCGTCTTGAATTTGTTCGCTCAGTCCCATAAGACATCACCTAATATCAAAATTAAACTGTTCCAATTCATAAAGAATTTTCAACACCATTATTGTTCCAGTTCAATCTGCGGATTCAGACAACTTTTCAGTATCTTTAAGTGCCCCTTAGGCTAGCAGTAGGGCAAATAAGCCACACAGGGCAATGCCATCCAGTACACCAGCTCCACCAATACTCAGGTTGCCCGATGATAGGTGCTCAATTTCTTTGAGGTGTAATAAATCTGCCCCAATTAATGTGCCTAAGATGCCGCCAGCAAATGCCACACTGGGGGCCGCCATTCCACCTAAGACCCAGGCACAGACTACGGCAGTTAGGGGGGCCACCATGGCATTCATGCGAATGCCAATACCAGGGACGACTTGGGCTGCATAATAGCTCACTAACGTGACAACGGCCGTTGTTATCAGAATGGGCAGAACATGGCCTCGTGTCAGCTGATAGAGCGCTAATAGTACGGGAATAAGACCGCCGCCAACATTTAGGGCCACAACGGTCCGCTGACGGTTCCAAGCTAAGCCCACAGGCTGTAATCTCTTTTGGTACAAAGGAATGTTAACGGTGCTGCCAATGAGCATGGCGGCAAAAAAGAGAATAGCAAAACTAGGTGAAAAGCCCAGCTTAGTCACCGCTAGTGCGACCATATCCACAGTCAGCCCCGTGATGGCCAACGGCAGTAGGAGTATCACAAATAAAACTAGGACGATAGGCAGAACAATCATTGGGGTGTTGGTCCCTGGCTAAACATGACAGTGCCTGGTCTTGTTTTCTCATCCGTTGTTACCCGGGCACATATTGCACACATTTAGTGTGGCGCGGAGACCAGTCGCTATGGGGTAGCAAATTCCGTACCTGTCCGTACTTGATTAGAGAACAGGGTGTTGTTCATCTGCCAATTGCCTCGTCGGCCATATAGTACGCTGATAGACCTAGACGTTTCGTTTTCGACACCATTACCATGTCTGTTCGCGTTCGGATTGCTCCGAGTCCCACTGGCAATCTCCACATTGGTACAGCTAGAACTGCTGTTTTCAACTGGCTCTTTGCCCGCGCCCAGGGCGGCACGTTTATTTTGCGGGTTGAGGATACAGACCTGGAGCGTTCCAAGCCTGAATATACGCAGAACATCATGGATGGTCTGCGATGGTTAGGGATGAACTGGGATGAAGAGCCCGTTTACCAGACCCAGCGCATGGGGCTATACCAGCCTAAAATCCAGGAACTTTTAGACCAGGGTCTGGCCTATCGCGCCTATGAAACGCCTGACGAGCTGACGGAGATGCGGGAAAGGCAAAAGGCCCGTAGCGAAGCCCCACGCTATAACAATCAGCATCGTGATCTGACGGCTGAGCAGATCGCTGCTTTTGAGGTGGAAGGTCGGCAGGCGGTGGTTCGCTTCAAAATTGATGATGAGCGTGAAGTCATCTGGAATGACATGGTGCGAGGACCCGTCCATTGGAAAGGGAGAGATTTGGGTGGCGACATGGTGATTGCCCGTGCCTCATCGAGCACAGACATTGGCCAGCCTCTCTATAACTTTGTGGTGGTGATAGATGATGCTGATATGGGTATCACCCATGTCATTCGCGGTGAAGATCATGTGGGTAATACCCCCAAGCAAATATTGCTCTATGAAGCTATGGGGATGCCCGTGCCTCAGTTTGCCCATACGCCGCTGATCTTAAATGAGAAGGGTGCCAAGCTTTCTAAGCGCGATGGGGTTACATCTATTTCAGATTTCCAGACCATGGGCTTTACCCCCGAGGCTTTGGCAAACTATATGACGCTGCTGGGCTGGTCAGCGCCTGAAGCCCAAGAGATCTTTACCCTGGATGAGGCGGCAAAGCTATTTAGCTTCGATCGGGTGAATAAGGCTGGGGCCAAATTTGACTGGGATAAGTTGGATTGGATTAACAGTCAGTATCTGCATGAAAAATCGCCGGACGATCTGCTGCCGCTCATTGCCCCTTACTTAAACGGTGCGGGGTATGAATTTGACCTGGAGACCGATCGAGATTGGTTACTTAAGCTGTCTGCCTTGGCAGGTCCTAGTCTGACTCGTCTCAAAGACTGTGTAGAGCTGGGTCGCTTTTTCTTTACCCCAACCTTGGACTTTGCTGATGCTGCGGTTGAGCAGCTTAAGAAAGAGGGTGTGGCCGATGCTATGCAGGCGGTTTTAGATGCGTTGCAAACCCATGATGGCCTCAACGAAATCAGCGATGCTAAAAGCCTGATTAACCAGGTTACTAAGGCATTGGGCGTTAAAAAAGGTCTGATTATGCGCTCACTGCGGGCAGCACTGATGGGGGATATGCAGGGACCGGATCTAGTGGAGTCTTGGCTGATTCTGCATCAGCGTGGGTTTGATCAGGGGCGGTTGGAAGGTGCGATCGCACTAGGTCGCTGACCCCCTTTTGACACATATCTCTGACATATATTTATGTTTGAGTTCGTAACGGATTGCTTGTATCTGAGAATTTACGTTACATTTAGTAAACAATGTAGCCATTAGAACGTGTCTGATCTAGAAAAAATCTATTTATTTATAGACTTTTCGTTCAGTACACATGTTTGAAAATCTGTTTTTAGGATGTGCTTTGCCATCCATAGGCAGCGGCAGTTAGGACTAATAATTACAACGAGGCCACCGAGATATGAAGCTTTCTTGGAGAGTCATTCTGCTCTGGACGTTGCCAGCCCTGTTAATTGGGTTTTTCTTCTGGCAAGGGTCCATGGGCGGAGACCCCGCAAATATGAGTCGTAATACGGCCAGTACCCGTATGACCTACGGCCGGTTTTTAGATTATTTAGATTCTGGTCGGGTGACGGCGGTTGATCTCTATGACGGCGGTCGCACAGCCGTTATTGAAGCGGTTGATCCACAGCTAGACAACCGTGTCATGCGCTGGCGTGTTGATCTTCCTGGCAGTGCTCCTGAACTAGTTGAGCGTCTGCGCGATTCAGACATTAGCCTAGATTCCCACCCACCTCGTAACGATGGTGCTTTGGTTGGCATTTTAGGTAACCTGCTGTTTCCGTTTCTATTGATTGCGGGTCTGTTTTTCTTGTTCCGTCGCTCCAATGGCGGTGTCGGTGGTGGCCCTGGCCAAGCAATGAACTTTGGCAAGTCCAAAGCTCGTTTCATGATGGAAGCTAAGACCGGCATCATGTTTGATGATGTGGCCGGTATTGATGAAGCGAAAGAGGAACTTGAGGAAGTTGTTACTTTCCTTAAGAAGCCTGAGCGTTTCACCGCTGTAGGTGCGCGTATTCCTAAGGGTGTTTTGCTAGTGGGTCCTCCTGGAACCGGTAAAACCCTTCTCGCTAAGGCGATTGCTGGTGAAGCCGGTGTGCCCTTCTTCAGCATCTCTGGTTCTGAATTTGTTGAGATGTTTGTCGGTGTTGGTGCGTCTCGAGTACGTGACCTATTTAAGAAGGCCAAAGAAAACGCGCCTTGCATCATCTTTATTGATGAGATTGATGCCGTGGGTCGCTCCCGTGGTTCCGGTATCGGTGGTGGCAACGATGAGCGTGAGCAAACGCTTAACCAGATGCTTACCGAGATGGATGGTTTTGAAGGCAACAGCGGCATCATTGTGATTGCAGCGACTAACCGTGTGGATGTTCTTGACTCCGCTCTGTTGCGCCCCGGTCGTTTTGACCGTCAGGTATCGGTGGATCCGCCCGATGTTAAAGGTCGGATTGCGGTTCTGGAAGTTCATGCTCGCAATAAGAAGCTGGCGGATGAAATTTCTTTAGATGCGATCGCACGTCGTACCCCTGGTTTTACCGGTGCTGATTTGGCAAACTTGCTAAATGAGGCCGCTATTCTGACTGCCCGTCGCCGTAAAGAGGCCATCACCATGCGGGAAATCGATGATGCGGTAGACCGTGTCATTGCCGGTATGGAAGGTACTCCCTTGGTGGACGGTAAGAGCAAGCGTTTGATTGCCTATCACGAAGTGGGTCATGCCCTGATTGGTACGTTGGTCAAAGCCCATGACCCGGTTCAGAAAGTAACTCTGATTCCCCGTGGTCAGGCCCAAGGTCTAACCTGGTTTACGCCAAGTGAAGATCAGATGCTCATTTCTCGCTCCCAGCTTTTGGCACGAATTACCGGTGCCCTAGGCGGTCGTGCGGCTGAAGATATTATCTTTGGTGATGCGGAAGTGACCACTGGTGCGGGTAACGACCTGCAGCAGGTAACCTCCATGGCGCGTCAAATGGTGACTCGCTTTGGTATGTCCTCTGAGCTGGGTGCCCTAGCCCTAGAAAATCCTCAGGGTGAAGTCTTCCTCGGCGGTAGTTGGGGCGGTCGCTCGGAGTATTCCGAGTCGGTCTCTCAGCGCATTGATGAGCAGGTTCGCTCCATTGTTGAGCGTTGCTACGACGATGCTAAGCGTATGGTTGAGGACAACCGTGTGGCCGTTGACCGAGTGGTGGATATTCTCATTGAGAAAGAGACCCTTGATGGTGACGAGTTCCGTCAGATTATTGCGGAATACACCACAGTTCCTGAGAAGGAAAAGTTTGTTCCTGTTCTGTAAGCTAGTGACGGTTGTGTTGACACCGGCTGGCTTTAGGACGGCACACGTTTAATCTTTGAAAGTTCTAGAAATCGTGGAGTGGCCTAAGCTATTCCACGATTTTTTTGTGAACAAGTTCAGCTGTCAAAGTAAAAAGGGTATTTTGTTAGGTTACGTTGGGATGCGTTGGCCGACTGTCATTTTCTATGCCTAAGCTTTATTTGGCGATTACGAACCATGGTTTTGGCCATGCTACTCGGGCGGCATCTGTGGCGGCAACGTTGCTACAGTGCTGCCCTGATTTGCACATTATTGTGGCAACGACGGCACCTCAATGGTTACTGCAATCGTATCTGCCAACGGAACGGGTGAGCTACCGTGCTGTCAGTTTTGATATTGGCGTGTTGCAGAGCGATAGCCTGACCATGGACAAGTCGGCGACCTTAGAGAAACTGACGTGGATTCGCGATCACCAAGATGAAATTTTGGCACCGGAAATCGAGTTTCTTCAACGTACGGGTGTGGATCTGATCTTGGCTGATATTCCACCCCTGGTGACTCAGCTGGCTAAGGCGGTTGATATCCCCTGTTGGATGATGAGTAATTTTGGCTGGGATTTTATCTATCGCCCGTGGGGCAGTGAGTTTGAGGTGATTGCCGATTGGATCGCTGAGTGTTTTGGGGATTGCGATCGCATGTTCCGCCTTCCCTTCCATGAGCCCATGGTTGCGTTTGCTAACATTACCGACGTAGGGCTTACCGGTGGTACGCCTAAACTGACCGCCACTGCCCTCCGTGACCGCTATGGTCTAACCGCTCCAAACGAGCGAACGGTTTTGCTTACCTTTGGGGGGCTGGGGTTAGCTCAAATTCCTTACGAAAAAGCACTGCAAGCTTATCCCGACTGGCAGTTTCTGACCTTTGATCGCCAAGCGCCGGATTTGCCCAATTTGCTCAAAGTGCAGGACCGTACCCTGCGACCGGTGGACATGATGGTGATTTGCGATCGCGTTGTGTCTAAACCTGGTTACAGCACCTTTGCTGAGGCCTGTCGTATGGGCTGCGGCATTGTTACCCTGCCCCGCCAGGGATTTGCAGAAGCTCAGCTGCTGCTAGACGGGATGCAGCGCCATGCCCATCACCAAATTCTAAAGAGTGATGCTTTTTTTGAGGGTGATTGGTCTTTCTTAGAACAGCCTTTGAGCTCTCCCATGGCCAATCCATTGCCTCAAGATGGGAATGATATCATCGCCAACGCCATCAGTACCTATCTAAGTCCCTAGTGTCTAAGCTGTCCTACCCATGGCTATGGGGGCGTTACGGGCTCTCAGCAAATAATCGTTTGGCAGTTGAGCGCCCGTCAAGGTAGCGCCGCTAAAGTCTGTACCTATAAGGGTTGTATGGCGTAAGTCTGCGTGGCTCAGGTCCGCATCCATTAGACAGGCTCCTTGTAGGTTGGCTCCCCATAGATTTGCTCTGCTCAGGTTTGCGCCTTGAAAATTGACGTGCTCTAGATTGGCTTCCCTAAACACAGCTTGACGGCAGTCTGCTCTCTCCAAGCTGCTATTTTGCAGCTGTGCCCGACACAGGGTTGTTCCCACTAGGCTGGCTTGGCTCAAAATAGCTTTTTTCATCCGGGCGTTGCTGAGATTTGCCTGGTTGAGAATGGTCAGCGCTAAGCTCGCCATGGTTAGATTGGCTCTCTTCAGCACAGCGCCTATCAGGATGGCGCGATCTAAAATCGCCCTCGCAAAGCTGGTGTTACGGCCATTGATATCTTCTAAATTTGCCTGGGTCAGATTGGCCTCACGGAAATCAGCTGCGGTGAGGTTGGCTTGCCTAAAATTCGCCTGTCTTAGGTCAGCGGTGTAGAAAAGACTGTTTTGTAAATTCGCATCGCTGAAATTGCAGTGGTTCATGTGGGCCATACAGCCATCCACATCAGCTAAGGATGCCTCACAAAAATTGCTGTCGTTAAAGTTAGCTTCCCGCAGATTGCTACCGTGTAAGTCGGCCATGGCAAAGTTAGTATGCTGAGCCTGTACCCTGAGCAGACTTGCTTCCCTCAGGTTGGCTTCCCGCATATCTACACCATGCAGCTCGGCCCAATCCAGTCTGGCCTGGGATAAATTTGCAGTGTAGAAACTTGCCTCGGTCAGATTTGCCTTAAATAAGTTGGCCCCCGAGAAGTTACTGATGCAGCTATCTACCTGACTGAGATTAATCCTTGGTAGCTGTGCCCGGATCAATAATGCCTCCCGCAGTTCAGGGGCTGCTGCTGTCGCTGTTTGTAAGCGACGCCAGTGATTCCATTCAGCAACGCCTTGCATAATGACAATAATGGGACTGGGAGGCAGCATGCAGAATTAGAATCCGTAGTAGATGATCTAAGTAAGGTCTAAAAAAGTACCTAGTATCTATGCATTCAAGATTCCCCACTGAACAACCGATACAACGTCCATAGGTAGAAACTACGTTTGGTTTCAATAAGCATTGTTATCCCTGGGTAGAGACCTGTTCTATGCTGAAAAGGCATTATGCGTCTCTACTTCAGAGGACATCACCATGCCTTCTACCACGTCACTCTCTATTCATCACCAAACTGTGCTGACGTTACAGTCTCGTCCCAAGTCCCTCCAGCGTTTTACGATGCAGGTACAAGATGCTGTCCGTGAATCTAGGGTAATTACGGGACTATGCTGTCTATTTTTACGCCATACGTCAGCCAGTTTAGTCATCCAGGAAAATGCCGATCCCTCTGTTCTCATGGATATGGAAACCTTTTTGTCTAAGTTAGTCCCTGAGGGGGCTGACTATCGTCATCGTGACGAAGGGCCAGATGATATGCCTGCTCATCTACGCACAGCGTTGACCCACACATCGGAGCAGATTCCGATTATGAATGGGCGGCTGGCTCTAGGGACCTGGCAGGGAATTTATCTGTGGGAACACCGCAGCCGCGGTTACCGCCGTGATGTCGTGGTGCATATTACAGGCATTTAGTAACCGCTGGCAGCTAGACTTAGGAAGCAAAATTTAAGCTGCTGACTGCATACATGCATCGATTTTTAGAGGTACCACATCTCAATATTTTTTAGATGCGGTCATCGTTTGGTTCAGCAGTGCCAAATGCATAAGCTTCATCCTTAATACTTGGAACATAACAGGAATGACCATTGATCTGGGGGGAACCCCATCACCGCCACCGGGGTTTCGTTCAGGATTTGTGGGTATTGTGGGACGGCCCAATGTGGGCAAGTCCACATTAATGAATGTGATGGTGGGTCAAAAGATCGCCATTACGTCGCCTGTTGCCCAAACCACTCGCAATCGTTTGCGGGGCGTGATGACACTGCCCGAGGCCCAGATAATTTTTGTCGATACCCCCGGTATTCATAAACCCCACCATGAGCTGGGTAAAGTGCTGGTAAAAAATGCCCGTATTGCCATCAACTCTGTGGATGTCACCCTATTTGTGGTGGATGGGACCAGTGGATTGGGCAAAGGTGATTTGTTTATCGCAGATTTACTCAAACGCAGTGATGTTCCGATCGTGTTAGGCATCAACAAAGCTGACCTGCAATCTGAGTCTAAGGCCCAGATGATTGACATTAGCTATCAGGCCTTGGCTGATGAAAATGGCTGGCCTGTGTGTAAGTTTTCTTCGGTTACAAAAACAGGTCTGGACGCTTTAAAGACAACTCTGATTGAGCGTTTGGAGCCGGGACCCTATTATTATCCACCTGACTTAGTAACCGATCAGCCCGAGCGTTTCATTATGGGGGAGCTGATTCGAGAGCAGGTGTTGTTACATACCCGCGAAGAAGTCCCCCACTCTGTAGCGGTGGCCATTGAAACAGTTGAAGAAACACCGAAAATTACCAATGTGCTGGCTACGGTCTATGTGGAACGTAAATCCCAAAAAGGGATTCTGATTGGCAAACAAGGTTCCATGATGAAAACCATCAACACAGCGGCCCGTGAGCAAATGCAAAAACTGATTGCTGGCAAGGTGTATCTCGAAGTATTTGTAAAAGTCCAGGAACGGTGGCGACAGTCAAGAATTCATTTGGCTGAGTTGGGCTATCGAGTTGAAGAATAAGGACATGTAAATAGAAGAAGAGCAACAATGTTCTCCTTTTTCTGGAATTATTTAAATATTTCTCTCCTTTCTAGGAGTTAGGTTTGGCAAGATTTCTAAACAATGTATATTGAGGTTCAAATAACAACTTTACGGTACCTGTAGGACCATTACGGTGCTTGGCAATGATGACTTCTGCAAGACCCCGGTCAGGTGTATCTGGATCATAATATTCTTCGCGATACAGCATCATAATTAAATCTGCATCCTGCTCGATTGATCCACTTTCACGCAGATCGGACATCATCGGGCGTTTATTGGTACGAGATTCAACACCACGGCTAAGCTGGGAGAGAGAAATAATTGGGACATTTAATTCCCTTGCAAGACCTTTAAGTGAACGGGTGATTTTTGAGAGTTCTTGAACTCGGTTGTCACTGCTGCCCTCCATTAGCTGAAGGTAGTCGATTAAGATTAGCCCCAGCGCGCCACCGTTTTCAGCTTTGAGACGACGACACTTAGAGCGCATTTCAGTCACTGAAATATTAGGGGTATCGTCAATAAAAATAGGAATTTGTGAGAGAGAACTAATGGCATGACCCAGGGGCTCCCACTCATGCTGGCCAATGCGCCCTGTTCTTAGACGACCGCTTTCAATTCTGGCTTCTGACGACAGCAGGCGATAGACTAACTGCTGTTTGGACATCTCTAAACTAAAGATAGCGATCGGTTGCTTGTGTCCACCGGCGATATTTCTAGCTACGTTGAGCACGAAGCTCGTTTTCCCCATGGCTGGCCGACCAGCGGCGATTATCAAGTCAGAGCGCTGAAACCCCTGGGTCATAGCGTCGAGATCATAGAAACCGCAGGATAGACCCGGCAACACCATACCCATGGAGCGCTGTTCGATATCGTCAAAGGTTTCGGTCAGGATATCGGACGTGGCGGTGAGTCCTTGCTGGGGGCGCTCTTGGGTAAGGCCAAAGATTTTTTGTTCAGACTGGTCAAGTACGGTTTCCAGAGGGCTTTCGGTTTCATAGCCAAGCTGAGCAATTTCACCACCGATTTGGATCAGCTGACGTCGGGTATATTTTTCCATGACCAGCTTGGCGTACTGGTCAATGTTGGCGGCGCTGATGGTGCGGTCAAATAGCTGAGCTAGTCTGGATTGACCACCGGCTTTTTCTAGCAGGTTTTTGTCCTTGAGCCATGAGGCAACGGTCATCAGGTCCGTGGGTTTTCCCTTGGATTGTAGCTCAATGGATGCGCGGTATATTTCGCGATGGCTGACAATATAAAACGCCTCGGGCACCAAAATTTCGGTTACGCGACCAATGGCTTCTGGGTCTAGCAGTATGCCCCCTAGAATCGCTTCTTCGGCGTCGATATTCTGGGGAGGTAGGCGATCAAAATCTGCTTGAAATTTGCGCTCTTGAGCCATGACAACCTTCAGACGACACGGGGGATAAAATGCCAGGAGTTAGACGCAGCAATCGATGAGTTCAGATCTCCAAAAGGAGAGGCTACGGCGATTGTGAGTCAGGTAAGCTGATGTCATTTGAGACCTTTAGGGATGCTATCGCGCTCACTCATCTGACAACTAAAACAGTACTTATGTATTGTATCGATTTGCTGTTTAACCAGCCTTTAGTGTGGCAGATTGTAATGGCTTTGCTGGCAATGTTTGGCCGTGCTTAACTATTGGTCGGCTAAAGCGGAGCCGGATGCACAAGCAAGCAATAAAAAGAGCCCAAGACAAGGACAATCCGGTCAGCATCATCGGCTTTCCTAAAAGACCCTATCCCAGACTCTTTAATTTGAGAACTGTCTAGTCTAGCTAGCGACCCGCAGTTTTAGTTCAGCGGTGACTTCGCTGTGCAGCTTGACCAAGACGGTGTACTCGCCCAGCTTATTGATGGGGGGGACTTCGATATCGCGGCGGTCGATTTCTTTGCCGGTCATGGTTTGGATGACTTCCGCTACTTCGTCAGATGTAACGGTGCCGAAAATGGCATCGTCAGCTCCGACTTCTTTTTTGATGGTGAAGAGGCCAATGGTTGCGATCGCAGTTTTCATGGCTTCCGCATCCTGCTTAATCTGCGCTAAGCGCTGGCGCTCTTCTTCGCGGCGACGCTCTACCTGCTTAAGTACTCCGGGAGTAGCGCGATAGCCCAACCCACGGGGTATGAGGTAATTGCGTGCATAGCCTGGGGCAACGTCAACCAGGTCGCCCTGATTACCTAGCTTACTAATGTCTTGACTTAGAACTAACTGAACCCGTTTTGCCATAATAATTCTGCTCGGGCCCAGATAAAGCGCGCTTTAAGTACGTGTTTGGAAGCGGTCTCAGCCGTTAGCCAGGATACTTCTCAACGTAAAAACGGTTTATGTGGCCCAGTCTCCTTCTTTAACCCGTTATAAAACTCGTGCAGTCTAACATTCTATAGAACTAGGTCCATCTGAGGCAAATTTAAACCTAGTCTTAGAGCAAATTGCGATGATTGGCCCATCTGGCTCACCCATTTGGGTGAGCCAGATGGGCGTGGTGACAGCCAGATTGCCAGAACTAATTTAGAAGAGCGGTCGATAGCCGTGTGTTCTAACGAATAGCTTTGGAGAATCATGGGGATGAATATGGATCAACGTAGAGGTCGATTTATTGGCCGATTGATAGCCGAGGGTATTGTTGCCATTGTCGGTATGGGACTATTGCAGGCAATGCCCGTGGATGCCTATGAACCGGTTGCGCCATGGCAGCTGGCTCAAGGGACATTATATTCCTCGTCCGCGGGTCGTTTTGCTGTTGCTTTTCCGTCTATGCCAGAGGTGACCGCTGAAGATGACGATATTGAAGGCGACCCAGTGACTATTCATTCATTTGAAGCCTTCACGACCACTAGCCAATATATGGTGGCCTACGCTGATCTGCCAGCATCATTTCTCAGTCAGGAAGTTGGCGTAGTACTCGATGAACTGAGGGATTATTCATTAGACGACATTGGGATTGAGGCGTTAATGGCATCAGAAGTTGATGTGCGGCTGAGCAATAATCCGGGGCGTCGCTATCGTTATAGTGATGATGATGGCACCATCGATATACGGCTGTACTTGGTCGATGAGCGGGCCTATTTGCTGGTGGCTGTTGATCATAACGAGACCCGGGTTGATCGATTTGTTAGTTCGTTTGCGCTGCGGTAAGTGGCTGCTGACCGAGGATCCACAAAGGCGTTGTGAGCATTTAGCTAACGCCTTTGTTTATTTTGTTTTGCCGATGTTAAACCGCTTGAGCGCTTGGTGGCGTCGCTTTTTTCCGAAACAACCCACATCACTGAGTGTTCTGAGCGCTTATAAACAATGGCGGCAGCGTTTCTTTTGTCAACGGCTAAAGCTGTTGATTTGGTTGTTGCTGTTGGTTTTAGTCAGTATTTTTTTATTTGAGATCTGGACGTTTTTCGCGATACCTGAAGCCGTTGACTGGTCGAACTTTGTTGTTGATGGTGTTATTGGAGCAATATTTTTACTGGGTTTGAAGTTCCCAACCATGGCTTGGGGCAAACGTCATGCGGGGCTCATTTTTTGGTTTATATCGGCTGGTGTCAGCCTAACGCTTTTGGGGGCAGGGGTGCTGGCGCGGAATATAGACACGACTGACGTGGCTGTCTGGACTATGCTGTTTTTGGCTCAATCGACTCTGGTGCCGGTACGATGGCAGCTGCATGTGCGATCTCAACTTACCCTACTTGTTCCGCTCACAGTTTTAGTAATAGTTGCCTTTTTCACAGCAGAAGACGCGATTGATCGTTTAGACGTGCTCTTTGGAACCATTGGTGCCTATATCTATTTGGTATGGGTCTGCATTGTTGCCGATTTGGGAGTTTATCTCTATGAACGCTTACGCTACCAGGAGTTTGAAGCTCGTCAAGAGGTGAAAACTTTTCTCCATGCGGTTTCCCACGATTTGCGCAATCCGGTAACAGGCACTCAGCTATTGATCAAAAGCTTGCTCGACCAGCATAAAGCGAACACTATTTCTATGCCTCGGTCTTTGTTAGAGCAAATGCTCCAGAGTGGAGATCGTCAGCTGGTGCTAATTAATAGTCTCTTAGAAGCCCATAATAACAATCTTAAGCACCTAACCCTACAGCGCCAGACTGTTCATTTATACGCTCTGGTGGAGTCTATTTGCCAGGAACTATCTCCTCAGCTATCCGAGGCAAACATCACCGTTCATAATCAGATTTCACCCACGCTACCACCCTTGACTGGTGATGGTACCCAGCTGTGGAGAGTGTTTCATAACCTGATGATCAATGCGCTGCACCATAATCCACCCGGACTCACCATTTGGTTGACTGCATCGGTGGTGTCATCGCCACAGCCCCATATTCACTGCACCGTGCGCGACAATGGTGTGGGCATGACGGCTGATCAGTGTGCTCAGCTCTTTAACCTTTATTCCCAAGGGCATCGCCGCCGTCACTTAAGCGTAGGGTTAGGGCTGCACATTGCTCAGCAAATTATTGATGCCCATGGTGGCACGATTGGTGCAGATTCTAAACTCTCTGACGGTACTACCTTTTGGCTGACGCTACCGTTAGTTAACCCATCCCTTCCGCAGCGCTAAGACAGCCGCTTGTACACGGTCATTGACCACTAGTTTGTTCATGATTCCTTTCACATAGGTTTTGATCGTGTTGGTGCTTAGAAATAATTTCTCACCAATTTCTGGGTTGCTATAGCCTTCAACAATTAGCTTGAGTACTTCCAGTTCTCGTGCTGATAAGGGATGTTCTGGAACCGGCTCAGGGGGGTGATAGTTTAAGCAAGCCATTACCTGCTGCGCAATCTGCGGATCCAGATAGATGCCGCCAGCGGCAGCGACCTCAATGGCCTGCATCAGTGTATCTAGGCTAGTGCCTTTAATGCAGTAGGCATCAGCCCCGCTAGAGAGGGCGGCGATCACTTCGGTTTGGTCGCTATGGGAGGTAAACATGACCACACGAATGTGGGGCAGCGCTTGTTTGAGTTGTTGTGTAGCTGCAATGCCATCCAGACGAGGCATGCCGACATCCATCAAAATTAAGCCTGGTTGATGTTCATGGGCCATGGCGATAGCCTGATACCCGTCTTCTGCTTCGCCGATGACGTTGACGGTGAGTTTGGGCGCTAAGGAGTGGGTCAGGCCCAGGCGCATCATTGGATCGTCTTCAACGATGAGAATATTGATTGCCATCAGGAGACCTATAGCTTGTCAAATGCTAACTGAGTGAGTATCGTTTGTTGCCGTTGCTGAGGAAAGAGCAGCAATGCCTGTTGACTAATCTATAACTATGGGGAAGGTCGTGTAGTCACCTAACCAGGTCATCCGATTGAGGGATGCCGATGCCCTTAAAACATGTCTTTCATGCCACGAATGCGACCAAAAACGCGGGCCGGCTCTTGCAGGTTCGCAGCGGCTTGGAGGGCCGGCTGATCCCAACGCAGAAATGGATTAGTTTTTTTCTCAGTACCTAGCAGTGAGGGGACAGTTGCTTCCTGCCGTTGGCGGGCGGCCTGCACCTGTGCGTAGCGACTCTGTAAGTCAGGATTTTGTCCGTCTACGGTAACTGCAAATTTTAGATTGCTCAAGGTATATTCGTGGGCGCACCATACGCGAGTATTGTCTGGTAATTGGCGCAGTTTACTAAGCGAATCAACCATTTGTGCCGGTGTGCCTTCAAACAGTCGCCCGCACCCCCCTGCAAACAGGGTATCGCCACAGAACAGTTCCCCAGGGTGATTCTCTTCAATTGGGGCGAAGTAGTATGCAATGTGCCCCCGAGTGTGACCCGGTACGAAAAATATTTTCGCTGTGCGCTCACCAAAGGTAACCGTATCGCCCCCGTTGAGAAAGACTTCCTGTCCGGGAATTCGGCCTTGGTCAGTGTCACTGCCATACACCGTGGCATCTGGGTACTGAGCTAGCAATTTCTGATTACCGCCCACATGATCGCCATGGTGGTGGGTGTTAAAAATGGCGACGAGTTCAGCTCCGAGTTCGTTTAATTTGTCTAAGACGGGCTGGGCTTCTGTCGGGTCTACAACAGCTGCTGCGTTACCTGCATGGAGCAGGAAAATATAGTTATCTGACCAGGCGTTGAGGCGATGAATCTGCATAGTTAGGGAGGGGGCGTCAGGCACATCCATTATGGAGGATCTGCCGCGTTCCTGCCTTGGCCGGTTGGCTTAGATTGTATATCCGAAGATCGGTCCACACCTGAAATCAGCAACGGTAAAAAAGCTACAGATTAGGTAAGCCCAAATTTTGTAAGAATTTAGATAGTAGACGCTTTGCTGCCATGCCCTACTGTCTCAACTGCGACCATGCTCAAAATCCTGATAAGCACTTCTGTTGCTATCAATGTGGTGCTTTGCTAGCGCTCAGGGGGCGTTTCAATTGAAGACTTTGAAGATACGCGGCCAAATCTTGAGAGTGACAATATACAGATTATGACTACGCCCTCGGAGGCAAGCCGTATCTCACATGAGGGACAAACTCTCTTAGAAAAAGTTGGATATTTGAAGATTCGTCGGCAGTTTATGGTGTCATACTGCAGGGTAATCGCGTCCGTCCGTCAATTTTTGCATGCAGGTCCCCTGCACCTGGCCGGTAACATGCTCCACCTATGGATTTTTGACAATAACGTAGAAGAATAGCTGGGTCGAGCCAACAGTCGTCATAACACCATTTCTCGGACATCTTGATTCTGATATCCACAGTCTACTAATGAGGCAGGTACTTCACCAGGGCACGCATGGATTCGTGGAGAAGGGGTTGAACACAATCGATGGATCTTCCCAATGCCATCTATGACTGGTAACAATGACTCAGTGAAAGATTTCTATTTTCCCATAGAACCTTAGCATTCTTAATGAGGAGAATCTTTCGAGCTATTTTGCCAAAGCCGTTCTAACTGTATTAATACGCTCTTCTTTTGAGATTCGTTATTTTGAACCCAGACATCTGAATCAGCGGTTGTTTCCATAGTATCCCAAACGTCGTAACTTACGGGGTTAGACATATCTGTATCAGACGTTGTATCTGCATTAATGATATTAATCATTCTTGACTCAAGGTACTGCAAATCTGATGGGCAGTACATCATGGAATAAGCTGTAGCTATCGTAAATTTGGGAAAAAACTTAGAACTCATTGTTACTTTGTGTATTACATAATGAAACATGCTTGTTGCTCAAAACAAAGGCCCAAGTTCAAAGGGCTTACACGTAGCAAACTTAAAAATTTGACAGAAATACAAAGGGCAAAGTCTGCGGTTTTTGCATGGTATGACCGGCGTTGCCAAATTAAGACTGGCAGGCAAATGCTGATATAAAGTGCTGGATCTAGCTCGCAGACTCTAATCACACTTCACCTTTCTCTGACTCGGACGGGCAATGAAAATTCTCAGCTCATCAATTATTAAGTCTTTGTGCAGCCTATGTTCCACACTTCTCAAACTTCTTCCCAACTTCTGAACTTAGCGGCCCACGAAACTAGAAAAAATAGATAATGTAGAACTCTAGGCATTGCAAGACATAATGCATGTGGTGGAATAGTACAGTTTGCTTAAATGCATCAACAATCAGCAAAAGTAGGTAAACTTGAATTCCGATAGTAGGAAAAGTAGGTAGATTGAGTTTTGGAGAGATAATCTGACCGACCTAGTAATAACATTTAAGTAGACTACTTTAGAGCGAGACGACTAAGTTCACAGACTGGAGAAATATGGTTTTACTAGAAAAATTTATAGGCTTAAGGAACTTGGTCATAGGTAAGTTAAATGCGCAAATTACTAGCCCCCCATTTACCAGGTTAACTGGTAGATAGTTTCCCCCTCATCCTGTGGAGATGATCGATCTAGAACTACTACCTGACCAAGCGCTAACGTGGCTATTGTCTATAGTGGCGGAAAAAAGTCCGTCGGAAAAACGGCTACTGTACCAGGAAATTGTCAAATACTCATGGCAGGATGAGACCTATGAGTTTATGAGCGAGCGGGTGGGTTATGCGCTCAACACGATTAAGCAGGAACATGCGATCGCAATATGGCGAATGCTGTCTGAGCATTTTGAAACACGCATCACTAAAAAAAATCTTAAAGTTACTATCAGAACTCTTTACCAACAGGCGGCTTCCTGCACTCCTAATCAGGCTGAATCTAAATCGTCCGTCTCCGATCGATCAAATGCAAGTCAGGCTAGAGACCAACCTGCCTTTGCTGCCCAAACGCCGTTTTCAGATATCGGTCGCATTCAAAGTGATGACCGGTTCTTTAATCGCGAAGAAATACTAGAAGACATTATTTATCATCTGAAAAGTCAATGGAATATTGCGTTAGTGGGCGAACAAAAAATTGGCAAGTCCTCACTTCTCTTGAAGATTTGCCGCGCAGCCCCTAGTCAGCTTAATCTTGACCCAGACCAGGTTGTCTACTTAAATATGGAACTTATCCACAGTGAGACAGTTCTATTTCAGCAGCTTTGTAAAAAAATAGGTGTTGAGCCTTGCCGAGGGTATGAGTTATTAGAAGCCACTCAAGGAAAGAAATACATCGTATGCATTGATGAAGTTGAGAAAATGAAAAGCCCTGAAAAATTTAGCGGTGACGAAAGGGGGGAGCTGCGGGGCCTAGCTGACGGAGAAGACATGCCGTTTACGCTGATTACGGCCAGTCGTATGCCATTAGAAGAACTCTTCCCGGATGATGCCTATTCACCGTCTCCGTTCTTTAATATCTTTCAAACGTTTCAAGTCACCGGCTTTTCAGAAAAAACAACGACTCAGTTTTTGAAGAAACGACTAGAAAATAGTCCAGTTCAGTTTACCCAAAGCCAAATTAAATCCTTATTTCAGGAGAGTCAAGGTAACCCTGCCAAAATCCAGAAACTGGCTCATGCCCTCTATAAAAATATTTTATTGGGCGAGCAGTAGCTGCATCATGACTCAATTTCCTGTTCCCTATTACCCTGTTCCCAAGTGCCTAAACCCACTGAAGATGAAGCACTGGTGTTTGGTGCTTTACTGGATCTATTGCTACCCTAGTGCGCTCAAGTACTACCTATATCGGGCGGCGCCCAACTTATATAGGAATGACAACAAACAAGGCCTGTGGCGATACTTAAAAACCAGAGCTTGCCGGAACCTTTATCTCTGCTTTGGGCCGTCAATTCTTCTGGTTGCGTTTAGTCTGAGCCTCGCTTTACTGCTCGCAACCCGTGGATTGGACATTGCATGGGCTTACTGGTTAGTGGGTTTAGGTGTGGGCTTGCTGATCGGGCTAGTTCACTTGGTGATTATGACCTTTGCTATGAGTGCTATGAGCAATGGGGCTGGGGTGTGTGCTGGCATCATTGTGGGTGTGGCAACAGGTATTTCTAATGGCGTTATTTGTGCTGTCCTTTTAGGCAGTTCTCCTACATGGTCATTTAATGATTTAACATTGTCAGAGACGGGCATTCTGGGTACTAGCTTTTTTCTCCTTTACAGTCTTGCGGTTGCGGTCCCTCTCATAATTTCTATAGAGGGTATTGTTGGCAGCATTGCCGGTTGCTTTACAGGGCTAATTTCAGGCTTAAGCTGCGTTTTGCTGTTAAAGGTTATAGCGACGACCGTGCCCTCAGCAAAGGTTGTTGGGCTCATTTTTGCCACAATTGTTGGCTTCAGCTGTATGGGAAGCTATGGCAGTTCCTTTTCAATAGCGTTTGCTTTAGCCTGTGAGCTGGGGGGTGGTATTGTCATGGGTCTGGCTGTTGTTACCAGAAACTACCAAGCATCCGGTAATTTAGCCGTTAGCTTTTTCTATGGAATATTGGCTACCCTGATTCTTTGGGCTGGCGTTATTCGCTTACCATTGCATCTGCTTTACAGCGTTTACATACTGCTGGGCATTTTTCTTAACCGGTTTGAGTCTGGGCGCTTTATAAAACGCTTTACCAGCAGCCATCCAGTTGCCTGGGACGAGCTTTTAATTTTGCCACTTCCAGGATCTCAATCATATTTAGAACAAGTTCTACAGCAAGATGAACCAAAAGGGTTTCGTTTACTCCTCGGACTGGCTAAAAATCCGCTGCAGAGAGCAATGGTACAACGGGTTTTTAAGCGGCATATGTTACAGAAAAATGAGTTTATTCGAGCGCTCTACAGCTTTTTAAAAAATCCGGTGGGCCATGCTTATATTTCCCCACCAATGTCTGCGGTAGATTGGGATCTTCTTCCAACTGGACAGCAGGTTATGTTAGGTGAACTAAGCGGCAAATGGGTAAGGTGCACCGCTGAGAAATTAAGCTTCAAAGCAGAGAGCTTTTTAGTCAGTCTGACGTGGCTCGATCGTGATCACAAGGATTATGCCTATATTGACTTTGCCAGAGTTTTATATCGATTGGCGTACACCTTCAAAACCTATACCCATGATTCCAATTTAGGGGAGCTTGCACCTAAATATAATGAACTCTCTCATCGTCCTGGGGGGCAAGAAATTATTGAATCTTTCGAAGCTATTGTTAAGTTCTCAAGCTATAGCGATACCAATCAGCTGTCGGAAGCAGGGCATATGGTGGGTTCGCTGCCTTCGCCTGCGAACGCGATTCGTCCAGACATTATTCAAACGCTGACAGCCTTAGCAGATATTGCCCACGATATTTCTGTTGCAGAGAGTAGCCGCAGCCTACTCTTACAACAGTCGTCACTATTGCGAGCCAATAATGCTCTAGCGCAACTGCGGCAGCATACCGTCAGTAAGATTAAACTGCCAGAAGCTAGGTTGTTAGAAATAGTTGTCGGCAAATGGCAGAGACTTGTCACAGAGATGGGTGGGGAGGTGGGCGATTTAAGCCGAAAGCTTCCCTTATTAAAAAATCCTTACACCATCGGCACTCCAGTGAGGGGTGAAGACTTTATTGGGCGAGATGATATCTTACGCTACATTACTGATGAGCTACTTGCAGGTACCAAGCAGTGCCCCTCCATCGTTCTGTATGGCCACAGGCGCATGGGGAAAACCTCTATTCTTAAAAACCTTTCTTCACGGCTGAAGTCAACCAATATTAAAGTGGTCGACTTCAATATGCAAATATTGGGCCATGTTTCCAGTACGAATGAGCTGTTGTACGCATTAGCCAAACAGCTGCAGCGATCTCTTGACGATCCCAACTTAACGGCAGGGCTAACCGTAGACCGCGCTGCCTTTATGGAACAGAATCCATATTTTGCCTTGGATAACTATTTTCAAAGCTTGGAGAAATCGATTTCAGTCCATGCCAACAACTATCGGTTCGTGGTTGCAGTGGATGAGTTTGAAAAGATAGAACAGAAAATTATTAACCAGCAGCTCTCAGCAGACCTGCTGGAGTTTTTGCGAGGTCTTACCCAGACCTACTGTTGGTTTAGTATGGTTTTTGCGGGGCTACACACGATAGAAGAGATGTGTTTTGATTACTGGAATCCCTTTTTTACCAGTATTCCAATTCGTGTGAGTTTTCTTGAAGACAAGGCCGTAGAACAGCTAATTTTACAAGCAGGTGATATTGCCTATGACAGCAGTGTTATCCCTAAAGTCATTGAACTCACCAACGGTCAACCCTATCTAGTCCAGCTAATTGGCTACACATTAATTCGCTTTTTTAACCTTAATAAGCTAAGAAAAGTCATTAAAGCTGGCGAATATCCAGTATTTAATGCTGATGATTTAGAGACGTTAATTCAATCTCCCGAGTTTTATAGTATTGGAAATGCATATTTTCAGGGCGTTTGGCTCCAGGCACACCATGGTCAGCCACCAGGACAAACCAACATTTTGCAAGCACTGGCTGGTGAGCAAAAATCGAAAGAACAACTCATTGCAAGCGTATCATTATCGGTAGAAACGATTTGTGAAGCCCTAGACACTTTGCAACTTCACGACGTTATTCAATGCAAGCAGGGCTACTATTCTTATACTGTGGAACTTATGTGTCGATGGGTTAGGGCCACTCACCCAATAGATTGAAATATGCAAAAGTTCGATTATGGAGCTGTTAAGCAACTAATTCATGGGTTAAGCCATAGCTTAAATGAAAAAGACCATGATTCTAATTTTTAACAAGCTCTATGTCGCTGCTTCGTAGGTTGGGTTAGCTAAAAACACTTCCATTTTTTCATGGGAAATAGGCATCCCAAAATATCCCCCTTGCAAAATATCTACGCCACAGTTTTGAGCTTGTTTAAGGTGTTCTAAGGACTCAATACCTTCAGCACTTACCTTAAATCCAAGTGAGTGACAAAGTTGAACCGTCCCTTCTAACAAACGTCTACCTTTGTCTCTTGTATTGTAGGGAATAACCACAATCTCCTGGGCTAGTTTAACTTCGTGGACGGCTAAATTAACCAATGTTTCTAAGGCCGCATAGCCCGTACCAAAGTGGTCAATAGCCACATAATGTCCAGCAGCACTTAATCGCTGGACAGCCTGTTGAATATCACTCACAGCCATTGCATACGAATTTTCAGTGATTTCAATGGTAAACATAATGTGATGCTTTTGAGCCTCTTGAATCAGAGTTTGAACCACTTTCGGATCACATAAAAAATCTCTGTCAAGATTGAGGGATATGGGGGGAACCTGAAACCCCAGACTGCGCCAATGGAGAATATGGTCAAAAACAAGATCAATCATCCGTCTGTCAATGAACTTAGATAACCCTTGCCGGTAAAGTACGGGCAAAAACGCTGGCTCATAAACATGACCTTGACGGTTCTGTAAACGTAGCATTGCCTCAAACCCTGAAACTTCCAGGGTCTGAGCATCAACCTTGGGTTGATAGTACACCTGTAGTCGACTATTTTTAAGTTGAGCTGTGACCTGCTGTGTTCGAGTTAGCTTACGCAGCGTTGCAGTCTGTTGGAGAGTAAACAGTTGCTCTTGTTTGTTATTAAGGATGCGGTCTAAATAACCATAGTTTTCATCTGAGAACAGTTTTTTTAGCGCCGACGGTGCTTGACGTTGACGACTGGCTAAGATTAGGAAAGGCCAGTAAATACAACCATCCATGCAAATACAAAAAATCTGTGTGAGGATTGCCCAAGGAGCGCCTCCACTAACAAGATAGGCACTGTATATAGGAGGCGTCATCCAACTAACGGCAACGTGGTCAATGGAAAAAAGCCCCTGCTGTACCATGAATGAAGTGATCGCCATGTTGGCAAGGGGCGCTAGGCAAAATGGGAGAATGAAAACTGGATTGAGGGCTATCGGCAGTCCAAACAACAAAACTTCATTAACGTTGAAGAGTGTGAAGAAGGTGCTGATTTGCCCAATTTCATGGAACGGATGCAAGCGCTTATTTTTGAGAATAAGAAAGGGAATCACAAAGGTGGAACCAGAACCACCAATATTCATAAAAACATTGTGCAAATTAACAATATGCAAGTTTTCCAGCATTGCCCCGTTAGGTGACCTTAGCATCGGAAACCCATACACGCTAGCAAGTAGACCATCTGAAAATTTCTCGCCATGCATGCCAACTAACCAAGCCCCGAGGGCAATCACCTTATAAAGAATAAGTTCTTGAAGGTCGCTCAATGATGAAAAATCAGGTAATAGCTTGCTTAAAATTGGGGCTGCTTGAGGGGTAATTGTTGTTGTTAAGAATGTGCCCAGCAACTCAAAGCAGAGAATGGTTAATATAGCTGGAAATAGCAGATTTAAGTTTTTTGCCAGAAGCGGACTAATGGACTCAGTTCGAAAAGGTTTTAGCTTAGGTATACCAGTCAAATATTGGAGGAGTTTAATCGCACTCCAAGTAAAAATTATGCTGGTAAAAATTGAACCATTGTCAGCACCAAATATACTGTCATCGGTCACACGAAGAAAACCTGAACCGCGAAAGAAACACACCATTGCAATTAAGCTGGTGCTAAGAGGTTCTAGATTTTTGGCTTTAGCAAGTAAATTACTAAAGGCTAAGTTGAAAAAAAGTGGTAGTAAGAAGGAATATAAAAAATCTAGCTCATGACCGTTGAGAATGTCTGTATATCCAACAGTCACATCTTGGAACAAGTGACTGAACTCAAAGAGCATGATGATGACATTGATCGCCAATGCAACTGGCAGAAGGGAAAGAAAAGCCTCCCAGATAGCGTAAAAATCTTCTGCGATCGCTATATTTTTGAACATCTATACATTGGTTTGAGATAAGCTATGGGTGAATTGAGCGACCGTTATCAAATTTAGTCAAAATCCAGCTCTAAATATTATAATAGTCCTACTAAACCTACTTTTCTTTTCTGCCAAATCTGTCTGTCTGCCTGGTGCAAAAAATTAAAGTGAGTCTCATAATTTGGACAAACCTAAAGAGTAACGGGTTGATCTAGATTTGTGACAACATGATATTCAGGCGACTATCAACATTTTCTGGTTGCCATTACAGGGCGTATTCGCTCGGCCCGATATGGTGCGCTAAAAGCTGTCAACAAAGAGTTGATTGGTACATTGGGAAATTAGCAAGATGATTGTGGCCCGTCGGGAAGTGGCTGGATTGGGGCGAGCGAACGAAACTTATGGCAGATGTTTCTCAGCGGGTTATTGAAACAGCAAGTATTTTGCCAGCACGGATTCGTGTGGTTGGAGTTGGATAGAGAGGTCGGTGGGTAGGCACTAGGTCCTATTCGAAGGGTTCGGCGAAGTGGTGATGGTGGAGGCTGTGGAGATGGTTTTAACGGCTGTCTGGGAATCGATGATGAGGATTTTGACGGGCTCGCGGTCGGGGACCGAGTAGAGTTGGAGAGCTGACTCAGGCGTAATTGCAGGGCTTTTACCTATGCCTAAAGACGGTTTTGCTATCGAACGAGTAGTCGATCAACTACTTCCTCGATAGCAATATATATGACGTAGCGCTTCTTTTATGGTGCATTATGTCAGGCATGGAATGGATGTCAGACTTTGCCAGTACCTATGGGAGTACCTTTCTTCGACGGCGAATGACTTAGGAACTTTGTCGATTGACGAG